>ENA-OPDI01000202-OPDI01000202.1-human-gut-metagenome-genome-assembly--contig:-NODE-202-length-73006-cov-17.075516_pt1 | contig 73006 bp, 68 predicted proteins | sample MGYA00241262_ERZ501504 | MGnify/ENA primary metagenome ERZ501504 (study PRJEB25962, sample SAMEA2042570) | human gut metagenome | biome: human gut; feature: human-associated habitat; material: faeces...
TACTAAGTTCCAGTTTTTTGGGTGAATGGACTGGAATTTAATTTTCCAATTCACCCAAAATATTAATTTTTTTACCTACAATATCTATAGTTTAAATATGAAGGCAGGTAAATCATGCAGGATACAGAATTCATAAAGCATATAGGAAAAATCATACGTTTCTACCGTTTGAAAAATAATCTAACACAAGAACAATTAAGTGAATATGCAGACTGCTCCTGCGGATTTATTGGTCAAATTGAACGTGGTGAAAGCAAAATTTCACTTTCTGTTTTATCAAAAATAATCAACACTCTCAAAATAGACGCAAATGAATTGTTTTGGGGCACCGATACACATACTTCTGAAAGTCAGCAATTGGATAATCAGATAGCTCTCTATGCCAAACAATTATCAATTGACAAAAAACATATTGTTCTCAATCTGATGGATGATTTGAAAAACCTAAATTAATCTTGTAAATTCAAAATTTATAATCTATAATCTTCATAGCTTAATTGTTTTGATAAGGGGATTATTTTTATGAATATTGCTATTTGTGATGATGAACAACAAGATATTGATATACTTTACAATTACTGCAAATCATGCAAATTACCATACAATATTTCTACTTTCTTGTCTGCCTCTGCCCTGCTTGAGGCTTTTAAATCCCAATTTTATGATTTAATTTTTCTTGATATAGAAATGAATAAGCCAAATGGTTTTGAAATTGGCTCTATTTTAGCAGGATATTTTCCTCGTCCCGTAATAGTTTTTACGACAAACGCACTGCAGTATGCAGTCCGAGGATATGGAATTGCTTTTCGATTTCTATGCAAACCGATAACGATTACAATGTTTCAAAGTGTTGTCAGGGAGGCTCTTGACGAGATTCTTCCGCAAAAGGCAGCGGTAACGTGTGGTTCAACTCAGAAAATGATTTCTATAAACGATGTCATATATTTTGAGAGTCTGAACCGGCACATTATTTTTCATTTTGCAAATACATCCACATTGGAGATAAAGGATTCAATGGAAAATATGATTTCAGTTTTTTCATATCCTTCATTTGTACAGATTCACAGAAGTTATTGCATCAATTTGAATTATGTGGACAGCTTTACACCACTTGCTGTCACTATGACTGACGGCTGCAAAATTCCACTTTCTCGGAAAAAACAGACCATTTTCCAAGAGCGCTTTAACAATTTGATACGAGGTACCATCAAATGAATTTTCCAATTGAAGTATATACCATTATTATAGAATGCCTGCTTATTTTCTACTTCTTTCATAAAGAGGTTAGACCTGTATACCCTTCCCGCAGATATATTATCCTATTTTGCATATCACTCTTTGCGGTCATAATGCTATCAACCCTATATACACCTATGTTTATACGGCTTGTCATTATCAGCTTATTTTTGTTTTTATGCTATACTTTCTGCTTCAAATGCAAAATATTCCAAATCACCTATACTATTATATTATTTTTTGTTACGTCGATGTTTTCCGATGTTATTGGTGCGTTTGTACTTTCCAGACTTGGAATTTCAATAAATGAACTTTTAGGAATAAGTGAAGGACGGCTTATCTACAATACCACAAGCAAGATTATTCATCTGTTTTTGCTGGTCATAATTATTTTATTTACCAATGCCCGATTTGATTCAAAGGCTCTACTGCATGCCATACCACTCATGCTCTGCAATCTGTCAAGCATATTTATTCTGTTTGCCCAGTACACTACCTTTATTGACAATGGTAAATACTCCACCTTTGTGATGACCACCATATGTATGCTTGTTATCAATATAGTGGTTTGTGGATATACGGAAATAGTAAAGAAATCTTATGAATTACAGAAAAATCAGCTCTGTATGCAGGAGCAGCTTGCCAAACAGGAGCTTTACTATCAGGATATCATTGCTCGTCAGGACGAATCCCGCGCACTTTGGCATGATATAAAAAAATACATGCTGGCAATGGAAAATCTGGTTTCTACGAAAACACGACCTGAAGCCGAAAGCCAGCTCTCTGCCTTAAAGAAAAAGTTTTCAAGCCTTGACCAAATGATTGATACCGGTAATTCCATTGTTGACGGCATCCTAAACTATGGCTCTAATAAAGCAGGCAGTCTGGGAATCTCCATAAACTTTAATCTATGGCTGGACACTGACCTTAACATTTCGCCTGTTGACCTGTACATAATCATCGGAAACACTATGGATAACGCAATAGAAGCCTGCGATGCTTTTCCGGCAGATCACAAACCATCCATCTCATGTACGCTGCGCCAGAAAAATCATGTGCTGCTTTATGAAATATCCAATCCTATTCCACAGGTTTCGGTTAAAAAAGCCGGAGTTATCCACGGATATGGGCTTGAAAATGTCAAAGAATGTGTAAATAGAAATAGTGGTTTTATCTCTGTTAAAAACGAAAATGATATATTTTGTGTCTCTATAACACTAAACGTTTAATATATCTTTAAATCCGCGATATCACAAGCTTTCCATCCTGCACATCAACCCTGACCTTATTAGACTCTATCCCCGCTGCCTCAAGCATCTCATCAGTGAGTTTTATCCTGTGTGCCTTATCCAATACCGTATATTCCATTGCAGGGTGTTTCTTCAATTTCTCCGTGCTTACCTTTCCGTCAGATATAAGCACTGTGCGGTCTACACGGCCTGCAAGTGCCATATCGTGTGTGACTATGATGATGGTTATACCAAGCTCTTTGTTCAGCTTATGAAACAGCTCATAGATTGTATCAGCAGTCCTTGTATCCACGGCTCCGGTAGGCTCATCCGCAAGCAGTATGTCCGGCTTATTTGCCAGTGCCACCGCTATCGCTGCGCGCTGCTGCTCTCCTCCCGATAGCTGAGCCGGAAGCTTATCCTTATGCTCCTGTAATCCCACTGCATTTAACAGTTTAAGGGCATAGCTTTTATTATTATCCTTGCGTTTTTTTATAATTTCTCCGTGTTGTAAATTATCGATATTTCCGGTATTTTCAAACATCATCACTGCCTCGACATTCTGCAGCACAGTCAGGTATGGGAACAGATTTTTGGCACTTTTCTGCCACACAAAGCCCACCTTGTCCCTGCGGTATCTCACCATTTCAGCTTCTGAATATGTGGAAATATCTTTTCCGTCGATAGTGAGTACTCCCGCCGTGGGTGTTTCCAGTCCTCCTATCATATTTAAAAGGGTGGATTTTCCACTGCCGGATTTTCCTATTACCGCAAGCATCTCCCCTGTTTCCACCGTCAGGTCAAGCCCCTCCAGTGCCATCACCTTTTTATCGTCTGTCTCATATATTTTTACCAGTCCATCGCAGTTTATCATCTGGTTTTCTCCCTTTTAATTTAAATTACTATGCCGTCACTAAGCTCAAACACTTCATCTCCCAGCTCCATCAGGTTCGGATCATGCGTGGTCATAACTATTGTGATGTCCTCATCGTCTATCAACTCACGGAACAATCGCATGACTTCAAATCCAGAAGCGGTATCAAGTGCTCCTGTCGGCTCATCCGCAAAGACCACCTTCGGGCGATGAACCACAGCGCGCGCTATCGCAACTCTCTGCTGCTCACCTCCCGATAGTTGTTCCGGCATATGGTTCATGCGCTTTGAGAGTCCGACACGCTCGAGCAGCTCTGATACTCTGTCATGCGTATTCTCATTTATCACATCGGTTTTTGCATCTCCAATGTCATTATCCATATCAGTCAAATTCTTCCGTATCTGACGTTTATTTTTCGCAAGTCTAAGGGCAAATTCCACATTCTCATATGCCGTCATCGTGGGAATTAGTGCTATAGACTGGAATACAAATCCCATCTCATACCGCCTTAGTATTTCCCGGTCTTTCTCGGTCATCTGCTCGAGGTTTTTATCCAGAAACTGCACACTTCCCTCTGTCGGCATATCAAGCGCACTAAGGATATTAAGAAGTGTGGTCTTTCCAGAGCCGGAACGCCCTTTTAAGATGGCAAGTGTTCCTTTTTTTATCTCCATGGATACTCCGTCAAGTGCGTGGACTGTTGTACCATCTCCCGCCTTGAAATATCTTTTTATATTTTGAGCAATTATCGCATTTTCCATATGTCACGACCTCATTTTTTACATGCTAACTATCTTCTCCAAGCCTTAGTGCCTGTGCTATCTTCATACTCTTAAGCAGTCTGCTGATAACCACATAGCATACGGCTACAGCCACGAAAAGTACTCCTGCAAGCTCCAGCATATCAGATTGATAAATATATACATTTACTCCGATATTGTGTTTCTGCGGCAGATATATGATCGATATGAGCCTTACAAACATCGCCGTTGCAGTTATACCTATGCCTGCTCCCGCAAGAAGCGGCAGAAATGATAAAAATATCTGCTCGTTTAAAAGCATTGCTTTTACCTCTCTCATTCTCATTCCCATTGCGCGGTATATACCAAACTGCAGTTCCCTCTGTTTTAGTGTCATAACCCAATACAGCAAAAATCCTACTGAGCACACTATCAGTGAAAGTATAAAACTTAATGTAAACATACCGTTTGTGATCTGCACTGTGGCTGAGTTTTTATTCTCGTCTATAAGCTGCTGCGCGGATGTTAAATTTTTGTATATATCATCCACCGTTTTTCCTTTTGACAGGTTCATCCACACACTGTACGGTGTCATGCCGAACTTTTCCACAACCGTAGCATAATTTGCAACGATCAGGTATTTCTCCTGCTCGGTCACATTTCCTTCTGCATCTGTCTCATAGGTGTAACGCTCGTAGCCCGGAAAACCTTTTACTATGGCACATACCTTTGCATTCTCGGATGCGTAGATCTGATCATCATCGACAGCCTCCGGTACATACCTTGAGTAATTTAAGCTGTCACCAACTTTAAGTCCCAGATCTTTTGCCAGATTTGAGGAAATGATGACTCCGTCCGGCTCTTTTGCCAGCTCATTCAGGTAATTGAACCAGTGCGCGTCATTAATATCATCATTTTGGTCACTCTGCAATTTCGCAGTCTCACCGAATTCTTTTGTGTTTATCGCCATAAGATATGCATCCGAAATCGAACCACTGCCTGCGGAAATGTCTACCCGCTCGTCCTCAAGCACACGCGTGACCCCGTCACAGATGCCCTCATTTTTGAGCGACTCGTATTTACCAAAATCAGGCTCGTCATACATCCAGCTTACAGAGCCATCTTTATTCTTCTGTATCCTGAGTCTGAAATCTTCGTTGTATATCGCATCACAACCCACATTGTAGACGATCCGTTTTTCCATATTGCTGTTCATGGTGCGCGCCATATTCGCGTCAAAAATACCGCCAGCCACTGTCATGATAAGAAATACTGCCAGAAATCCCTGATTATATCTGGTTCGTTTCAGCTGTAAAAATGATGCATACATTGCCGGAGAAAAACGCTTTTTAAAGAGCCTGTCCACAAGCAGAATAATAAGTCCGGTAAGTCTTACGCACAAAAGTGCCGCTGCAAATATAAAAAGCGAATTGTCCAGTATCATGACAGGATCTATGCTCCTGTTCTCAAGAACAGATATCGCAAGCGTACTCTTCTGCTTGTTGTAATTGTAAAGCAGATATGCTGACAGAGCCAAAAGTATAACGTCTATAAAGCATTTCTCCCAAAGAGGCTTTTTCTTTGATATTCGTCCCCTGCTGTGCTCTGATATGGCATCCTTTGATTTTTTCCACACCGGAACTGTGATAAACAGCACCATGATAACTGCCGCTGCCACCGCATAGACAAGCATCTGCCATACAAATCTGTAAGTGCCTATATCCTTTGCCGTAAATCTTAAAAATCCGTCTGTAGATGCGGCAGCCCGGCACATTATATATCCGAGTACTATTCCAAGTACACAGCCCGCAAACGCTATTATTCCTGACTGCTGCAGGTACAAAATAAATACCTGTAATTTTGTCGCACCGCGGCTTCTTAAAACAAGTATGTCATTTTCCTCGAGCGAAAGTATCTGTGCAGATATCATTCTTATAAATAAAATCAAAAGCACAAGACACGGCAGCTCCAACGCCCAAAGCATCAGCTTTATCGTCTTCTGCTGTGTAAAAAAGCGCTCCAGCGTATCACGGATGTTGTCATTGTAGAGCTTGTCAGCATCCTTAAACTGCTCCATATAACCGTCATATAGTGAGGCATTTTCCGTGTTGATCTGCCTGTAATCCAGCATGAGAAAATCACTGTAGCTGATATTGTCCTCGCTGTAATACTGCATCATTTCGTCAAAAACATCCTGCGAAACAAATATCACATCGCCCATATCCGAAAGCGTCTTGGCCCAATATGGATCGTTTATATCTTTTTCACTACAGATCTGTGATATGACGAAAGAAATTTCCTTTTTCCCACTGCCATCAGGTACATGTAAATAGATTTTTTCACCTGCTACAAGTCCGTAGTGATCCATTGTCTTTTCGCTTATACTGCATTCGAATGTGGCTGTGTCAGTCTGAGATTTTACAACATCCGCGTACTCCGAAAGCCCCGGCAGATATCCTATTGTAAAATAATGGTTAAGTCCTCCAAACTCTGTATCTGCGCGTCCTCCTGAGAGTGTGATAAGCTGCTGTGAGGAAACCTTGTTTATATCCACATATTCAGTCCACTTCTTTTCGTATCCTGACAGCTTATCAAGCACTGACTGCGAATCAGGATAATCTGCCACCGCATATGTTCCCTCGCGGCTCATCTGTGCAGGAAACTCATTCTGCTGTGTGGCATGATCCGTAAAAAGTCTGTCGAGTATCTGATTGCCCGCACCCTTTTCAAACATAGGGTGGCACACAAAAAGTGCTATAAACAAAGCCACTCCCATAAGCAGACACAGATTTAACCATTTTCTGTTTTTTAATTTATTAATTACGAAGCCAAACATATTTCATCGCCCTCATCAATACCGTAAAGCACAAGTGTATTGCTGCCTGATGTATAATCGCTCAATATTACCGGCTGCTTTACCACGCTGTCCCCATCAATTTTCCACACATAGTATGATATATCATCTTTGTCCATAGGATTGACCTGCTTGTGTATGATCGAAGTCGGCACCACTACCACCTTTTTAAAAGAAACATAAGAAAACTTTACAGCAGATGCCCTGGTCAGATCATCCGGTATTCCATTGTCAAGTTTTATATAAAATGCTGCATTTCCATATCCCGAATCTGTGTTTCCGGTAATATGCACACCTTTATCATCCTGATTTATATATCCCTTTTGAGCAACACTACCGTAACCGGCAAAACCGATACAGCTTCCGTAGATCGTTGTACCGTCCAGCTCAAGTGATACGCGCTCTCCCACATCTGCTATATTGTCCTTATTTACTTTATAGCTATTGCTATCCTTTACCTGAACCAGCAGTACGTCCGTGGAATTTCCGGTTATCTGCAGGATATCTGAGCCTTCCTCCACATTATCTCCTGCCTTGACACTCACCTTTGAAACTTTTCCATCATTTTTGGCATATACTGAAATATTTCCTTTGCCGTCATTTCCTGCGCTTATGCTGTCATATGCTGACTGTAGCCTGGAAAGCTGATAGGTGTGGTCTGCACAGGCAAGTTTTTTCTGCAGATTCAATAATTGTAAATTCAGTTTCAACTGCTGCTCATCATATGCTGTATCCGGCTTTTCATCCTGCCGGTTATTTTCTTCTGCGCTACTACCACCTTCAGATAAATCTTTTATCTGTTTATCGTAATCAGCAATCTTCTGCGCATAGGATTCATTCTCCGAGTCGATCGCATTTTTCGCCTCTGTTATGGCAGCTTTGCCCTCTCCGGTATCCACCACGTAAAGCAGCATCCCCTTTTCTACCGTATCGTCCTGCTTCACATTGACCGATACGATCTGCCCTTCATAATCACAGGTTTCGGTTATCGTCCCTGCGTCAGATCTGCTGTAGCGCACACCGTAGTTTGCTATATCAAAATCAGACCTTGTTACCGTATATTTGCTATACTTTGTCGGAACCTGATCTGTAGAATTATAGTAGACCAGCTCCCCCTCTTTTAAGCCCTCTGTGACCTGTGTATAGTTTTCATCAGACTCACCTGTTGTTATGATGCGTTTCTCGCGGCCGCCCTCATCATTTTTCACATAGACATATCTGGTATCGCCTTCCTTATAGATGGAATCTTTTCCCACGACAAGTGCCTGGTCCGCTTTTGTCTTTTCAAAATATACCGGATACATCTGTCCTGCCGTAAGAAACGGCTTTTCCCTGCTTTCCACGCACACATCCGGATAGCGGTTGTTTATCTTCGAAAGTACCAAAACCTCTGATGTATATTGAGACTCGGTGACATCATATTTTTCGCCATCGACTATCACATATTTCTTGTCATAATCACTGTATTTGTACTCATTTATGGCTGTATCTTTTATATCCAGCACAAGGTCATCCGTATCTGAGACAATGACTATATTCTCGTATGCCGCAGCAGACCTTCCATCTGTCAGCTTCTTAGTGTAAGTGACAAGACCGCTGTGGACTGCCTTAAGCGTTCCATCATCAACGATCTGCTGATATAAAGCCATCTGCTCATTGATCTTTTGCACGCGGTATTCGTGAAGCTGCTTATCGTACCGTTCATTTTCCTGTTCTGTGGCAATCTGCGTATTGTAATCATCTTCTGTGCTCTCTTTTTTCTCAATCTGTTCTGTTGAAAATTCGTCCGTATCCGCAGCCTGACTCTCCCATAATTTGATCTGCGTATCCGAGATCTGAGCGGATATCTCATATGTCTCATTCTCATGCACCAGCGCATCCTTACATTCCTGCAACTGTTTTTTTGCCTCATCCACATCACAGACAGCAAGCACATCCCCTACATTTACTGTATCTCCCGGCTCCACATATATCTGTGAAATGTTTACGTTGGCACTGTAGTAATTGCAGTAATCCCTAGGAACTGCGGTAGCCATCAGCACCTGTATGGAGCCAATCGTACCGTATTCCACAGGTCTATAGGCTTCATTTAACGCTACAGGTTCTTCAAGCTCCGGAATGCTGCTTTCTGTCATTTTTCCACAGCCGCCTGCCAAAAACGACACACATATCCCCAATACTGCCAGCTTTTTTATTGATAAAAGGTTTCTGATCTTCACTGCAAAACCACCTCATCCCCGCTTTTAAGTCCTTCTGTGATGATCCGGTAGTCTCCTACCTGATCTCCGACACTTATCCATACCGCCTGTCTGTATCCATTCTCATCCAGTGTGTATACAAAATACCTGCCATCCTTCTCATGTACTGCGTCCTTTTGCACATACACAGCATTTTCTATAGCAGGGCGCGTCACTTCCATGGAAAATATCTGTGCATCCGATACTGCCGACATGTCCGATACCGGTTCAAAAACAAGCTTTTGATCGTCCACCTCTTTTACCTTAAGTTCAAACTCTATATCAGATGCAGTTGCCGTGTATACATCACCCACATTAAAGTCATAGCCTTCCGGTCTGTCAGCCTCGTAATTGCCGTTTCCGCTGATTTCTGTTATAAGATTGCTGCCCGGTTCAAAAACCCCCGCCAAAAGTGAATTGTCCATTGCTGTGATCGTACCATCCTCTGATGCCGTGATCTGATATCTCGACAGTTTTTCCTTAGCCTCATCAAGATAAAGCTGCGCAACCTCTGTATCCTTATCAAGCTGGGCTATATCGCTTGAATAATCCTGAGTATCATCGATTTTCATAATAGCCCTGTAGTGCTCTGCCAGAAGCTTATTCTGACTGATCTGCCCGCTGTAGTCCTCAATCTTTTTCTGTATCTCCCCGGATTTAAAAGCCACCAGTATATCGCCCTTTTTCACATGATCACCCACTGCCACATTTACCTTTTCAAGCGTAAGCTCCGTGTTTGTCGCACCATAGGAAAACCTGGTATAGCCCTGCGCGCTCAGACTGATGGTAGTCTGCGGTGTGAGTGAACCGCTCTGTACCGTAACTGTCTGGTATGATATTTTCTCGTAGGAAGCTCTGTGCGTCTGTGCAAGCTCCTTTTGTGCCGCCCCACATCCTGAAAATAAAATAGAGGTAATTGCAGTGGCAAGTGTCAAACGCCCTATATATTTTTTCTTTTTATTAATCATATATTTTCCACATCTTTTCCAAATAAATATGAACCTGATCTATTATCTAAAAATGTAACTCCATGTATAAACTTTATTGCAGCCAATAACAGTATCTTATATTAGATCATCACTCCTTATGATCGTGCCGTCTATCGCATTCACATACACCGGATATCTGTCGTAGCCCTTGTCCTGTTTTGACAGACACCATGCCGGAACATAAGTACATTTATCCTTGTCAGATGCATCCTTCAAACGGATATATCCGAGCTTTAGATTGTTGTAAGTGTGATTTTGTGTAAAATCATACTGATCTGAGTTTTTTGTCATGTCATCCTTGATGATCTCTTTAATAGTGTCCATTGACAAGAGTTCTACGTTTTTTGACTCATTTACAATATCAACCGGGTAAGAAACAGTAAATTCCGTCACTCCCTGATCCGTCACAATAAAGGAACTGCTGCCATATGGCATAAAATCATCATAGTTATCGAGTGTCTCCCATATATCCATATTCCGGGTGAAATCGAGTGACTTGCAAAACGCTATGCCATCCACACCCTCGCCATAATCTATGATATATCCCCAGGCTGTATCCTTTATGACGCTCTCTTTATCATCAGTTTTTACAGTATCATCACCATCCTCTATCACTCCTGCGCTCCACTCGTAGTCTGATGTTCCTATATATACCTGTGAAGCCCTGCCTAATTTATTTTGAAATTCTTCTGCCTTTTTTATAGCTTCGTCTTTTGATAATGCACACTCATTATCATATGAAGATGTAGTATCTCCACCTGTAGAGCCTCCGTTAAATCCCTCTACACCTTTCTCCTCTGCAAAGGATGGTGGTCCGTAATAGCCATACTCACTATCATCGTATAATGTCCCCTCACTTCCTGCCTTAAGAGGCTGTGCTGAAATATATTCAAGAGAGCCATCCTCAGCAATTCCAAATCTAAGCTCACAGAAAACATTACCAATATATCCCAGATACTCATTACAATCCGTATAATCTGTAGCTTTTTCACGCGTATCCAGTGCAGACGGTTCTGCCTTTTCATACTGTTCCAGCAGATCATTTTCACTTTTCATCACCCTGCTGACGCCCTCTTCTGTGATAAGTCCCGCATCAATTTCCTGCTGATACCCGGCAATCTCATTTTTTACAACCTCCATACTGTGATATATCTCTTCTTTCGTATAATGAGGTATGTCGTGATAATATACGGTACTATCGCCAAAATAAGCCTCTATCACACTCTTTTTGAAATCGGCACCCACCTTTATATTCTTCACCTCAACAACCGACATGCTTTTGCAGTCCGGCAGGGTAATGTCTGCTGAAATATCCACATTCACACTTTTGTCAGATGTCTCAACAGAAAAGCTGTCATTCCATTTCGTACTGTCGTCAAACGCACTTATATCGCTTCCTGCTTTTGTGTTTATATTTTCAGTTTCCATATTATAATCTACTTTTTTTCCTGAACAGCCGGTTAATGCTATTGCAAGAACCAACGCCGATATAATAACGTTTTTCCTCTTCATAGCCTCTCCTTTACAGTGAATTTTCCAAATTTATGATCGTTCCATCTATAGCGTTTACAAAGATAGCATTTTGCTCATTGGAGTCTACCATACGTGACAGTGCCCACGCCGGAACATAGCTGTATTTTCCCTGCTCACTGTCACTTCTTATCTTAAGATAACTAAGCTGTAGCTTATTGAATGACGATGCAATATCATATTTATCAGGATTTTCCGTAATCTCCGCCTTGATGATCTGCTCTATATTTTTCAGAGAAATAAGCTCCACATCCTTATAGATCTGTGTTACATTTACCGGATATTCCAACTGCACATCGATTATTCCATCATCCGTGACTGTAAGAAGTGTACTGTCAGGCAGTGTAACATCATCTATATCACTATCAATTGCTTCATACCCCGACAAATAGGTATCCATATCAAATCCATCCTTAAATGTGATTCCGTCTATGCCGGTCGCGTATGAATAAATATATCCCCACGCTGCTGTCTGATAGTCATTTTCCTTTTCGCTGTCAATATTAAAACCTATCCAGTTGCACTCACATTCACCTCGTTCCACCAGATCCTGCATTCCCAATTTACTAAGGAAATTCCCGGCTTCTTTTTTGGCTGATGCGGCAGATTTACTGCCCTCATTTGAGGTCTCGTCTGCCTTATCCTTTAGATCATCATCCTGAAAAGTCTGCGTTATGGTATCATAGTCCTCATTCCTTAAAGATGGTGGACCGTAATCTGTCCCGGACTGATGCAAGGCGTAAGCATGTACCTTGTGAGCCTCAAACTTCACCTCACAGAACACATCACCCTTGTAGCCTGCAAATACTTCACAGTTTTCGAGATCCTTTGCCACGGTATAAGTAGTCTTTGCCGTTTCAAGCTTATCCCTGTATTCAGCCAGCTGCTGTTCCAACCACTCCCTGTAAGTATCATCCTGTTCTTTCTGCCAGTACTCTATGACCTCATTCAGTTCGTCAACAGTATAATGATCCGGATCGTGATAATAGTACTCGTTCCCACCAAAATATAAATCCAGAAAACGCTTTTTGTAATCAGCATCTATCTTTACATTTTCCACCTCAACAACCGACATGTTATCGAAGTCCGGAACTACAATATTTGCATATACATATACTGTTTTCTCGCCATTACCGGTCTGTATTGTAAAGTTTTCATTCCAGCCGGAGTCTGCCTTTATATCAGCTAAGGCAGACATATTTTTTGTCTCTTTACTTTCGCTCTCATTCCCATAATCTACTTTTTTGCCGGCACAGCCTGTGAATGATGTGAGGACAAGTGCCTCGATGAGTGTCATAATTGCTGCAAATATTCTTGTATGTTTTCTCATATGCCAATCCTCCCTGATATGTCACATTTTTTCTACAACATAATTATTCCTGTGAAAGTACGGTCCGATGTAAACATTCTGTATCTTAACTCAGATCGTCCGGATGTATCACACTTCCGTCAATCGCGTTGATAAATACAGGGCATGCATTTGTAGTGTCTTTCTGCAGCAATTCCAGACTCCATGCCGGAATATAACTGTATTTTTGCATATCAGTCCGGTTGTTTACCCTTATGTATGCAAGTTTTAGAGTATAATATTTTACATTTGTATCCAGTACATATTCATCAGCATTGTTTTTAAGTTCATCCCGGGCAATATCAAATATATTTTCCAAAGGAAGCATTTCTACATTTTCCTGTTTTCTTACTATACTTACCGGGCAGTCTATAAAGAAAGTACCTATACCATATTTATCAATATAAAAATTGTAGAATTCATTATCAAAAGTATCCTCTATACTATCACCATATTTCATATTGTATCCGCTGTAATCCATCGGATTTAAAGCATCATCAAATAATATTTTGCCAACTCCGATATTGTAGTAAAATCTATAACCACTTACACACTCATGTATATCATCTTCCTGATACACATGATCGGCTCTTTCGTTATATCCACTCCATTTCAGCTGCGAGCTCTCAGTCTGCGGGATGGATGAAAAACCTGTCTCTTTCAAAAAACTGTCTATCATATTCCCCGCTTCTTCTATTGTGATACCCGATTCATTTTCCTCCTGCGCGATTTCCTCTCCCGATGTATCCTGTGAATCCGTGATATCATTTACCGTATCATATTCCATGAGTGAATCCGGTCCAAAGTATTGCTGCACATATCCATCGTTAAATATATTGCTCCACTCGTATTCATTACTTCCTGTCTTTTTGGTATATCCTTCAATCGGACCTGCGCCAATTCCCGACAGCCATTTATTTTCATCACCATCTGCAACAAAATTCACGTTATACCAGGTGTTTCCTTTTTGCCCTACAAACTCATCACATGAATCATACTCTGTAGCTATAGTCCATTCATCCCCGGCATTTTCCAGATAATGCGTATATTCCTTCAAAAACTCAGCTCTGTTTCCTGTGCCAGATGTATCAGTTGGTGTTGTTGAGGAATTTATGGAATCAATAAGATTTTGAAGCTGTGTTTTTGTCCAATGTTCCTTATCATAGTAATAAATCTGCGACTCTCCAAAGTATGCCTTCAATACCTTTTCCTTGAGCTTTGCAGAATAAGGTATCTTTTCCACTTCAACTACTGACATTGTCTTACAATCAGGCAGTTCCACTTTTGCACTTATATCTATATTTACATTTCCAATTTCTGTCTGCACGGAAAACTCATCGCTGTAGGTCTCATCTGTACTAAAATCCTTTACATTGCATACAGCACTTTTTGTCAGTTTTTCTGTATCAGTGCCATAATCTACCTTTTTATCTGCACAGCCTGCGAGTGATATGAGGACAAGTGCCTCGATGAGTGTCATAATTGCTGCAAATAATCTCATATTTCGTGAAGATATGTTACCCCTTTTATCCATATGTGGTTCTCCTTTTTTGTGTTCCCTGTTGTTATAATGAGTATATATGTCAGTTGTAAACTTTTTGTATCATACATTGCATTTTTTATTATAAAAACCCGGTCTGCACATACTTATGCAAACCGGGTCTATATCACTTCTCATGAATCGCATATACATATTCATTTTCCTGTAAAAACTGCAGCACCTCATAGCTTTCATTATTTTTTTGCTCCACTGCTGTTGTCTCGGATATCAGGTTAAGCTTTGAAAAATCTATCCCGCTGTAGTCAAAATATCCTTTGTAAGCAGACAAATCATTTTCTGCCTGTGATTCATCATCTGCCTGCAAAACCTCTTTATATTCACTCATATCACTAATATCCTTCATATGTGCTTTTGCCATAATGATTGTCCCATCCTCAAGCATCCAGATTGTATGATTTTGTGTACCATCATACTTCTCAAACCTGATTATCCAGTAATATGCCGTATATGTGTTAAAGGTATTATCCGATGCCTTTTTCGCTGCTGCCTCCCACGTATACCAGTTAGAGTAGTCAGGTGAAAGATTTACAGGATAGAGCTTTTCGTCATAAAGCTTTTCCATGCTTTTTCTGCATGTGGCAACTGCCTGATAATCCTGCTCATCCATCTCATAAGAGGCAGCATCATCTGTCGTGCTGTCCCACTGCCCATCTATGAGCGAGAGCTTCTCCGACAATTTCAGATTGGCAGATGCTTCCTTTGCCATTACAGAGCCTGAAGGCAGATAGCTTTTAGGAACCTTCGCCACATGATCATGTTCACTTTTCTGGTTTGCCTCAAGCACTATGCCAGGCACCATGATGCCTGCTATTACTATACAGATTACTGCAACAGACATTATTATTAATTTGAAGCTGTCTTTTTTCATATCTTCCTTTAAATCTTACGAATTTACCATTTTTTATATCTATATTGCGTTCAGATTACCACGGCAGCAAAATCCTCATCGTTGTTCCGCATCCGGGTTCACTTTCTACTGAAAGTACTGCATTATGGTGTTCTAAAATGATTGCCACAAGAGACATTCCGATTCCGGCACCGCCCTCTTTTCTGGCTCTTGATTTGTCTGCCATATAAAACTCATCACAGATTTTTGCCGCCTGCTCTTTAGTCATTCCAATTCCGTGATCAATTATGCAGATTTCATATGCCCTCATACATTTCCTGTCATCTGCTGATTCGTCTTCGCCTATATCCGTTTTATCTTTACGTATATTACAAGCCATATTGTCCACAAATTTTCCTGTAACCTCAACCTGCTGACCTTCTTCTGACGCTTTTCTTGCATTATCCATCATATTGACAAGTGCTGTAACCAGAAGTTCTCTATTCACGGTCAGCACAGCATCCTCTATCTCTGTTTCTATAGTAAGATGCCTGTTTTCGTATGCAGGCTCAACAACCTTTACCACCTCTGCACAAAGATCTGCCATATGAACCCGCGCTTTTTCAATATCATGCCGGCGCAGATATATCAGCTCAAAAAGCTTCTGCGACATGCTCTCCAGACGTTTTCCCTCCGAAAAGATATATCCAAGCGCCATCATCTGCTCCTCTCTCGGAAGCTCCAGTGAACGCATCGTGTCTGCATATCCAATGATTGACGTCATAGGGGTTTTTATCTCGTGGGTAAAATCCGCCACAAACTGCTCACGCCTGTGCACCATATCGTTAAGCTCATCTACATGATCCGATACTGCCTGCGCCATGATATTAAATTTCTGTGCAAGAAGTCCTATCTCGTCATGACTTTTTACGTTTACCCTTGTGGCATAATCCCCCTGCGCTATTTCCTCGCTGACATGGTTAAGCTTCTCGAGCGGCTTTGTCATGTACCTGCTGATAAAATACATTGCTGCCGACTCCGCAATCAATATGACTATTATTATCAGCCTGAAATATTTTATCTGCTCATCAAGCAGTGTATACGCCTCTGATGCATCGCATTTACTTACTATACAGAGATTTTTTTCATCTATCACACTCTGCGATGTAACATAGACATAGTGCTTTTGGGATTCTTCTTTAATCACATAGTTTTTGTTTCCTGTTGTGAGATTTTTAAAAAGTGTATCACTTATCCTTGCATCACTTTTGTCATCTGTATATACTTTTTCACCATCAAAATATATGTAGAAAAATGAATCACTTGAGCGCACACTGCTGCTTACACGGCTTCCGATCTGCGGAAGTTGCGCGGCTATTGAGGATGCGGAAATGCTACTCTTTTCTGCATTATTGTTATCTGTATTATTGTTCAAAGTTTCAGAATTATCGGAAACTGAATTTAAAAGCTGCAAAAGCTCATACTCCACAGAGGACTGTACCAGATTATTCTGCACAATAGCATTTTTAAGCTGCGTCTGCTTCGCAAGCTCAAAATTTTTGTGTATCATGAGGTAACCCACCAGCCCCAGTCCAAGTGAAAGCAGTATTAAATTTGTGAACAATACCTTGTACCTGAATTTCATTTATCCCTCTTTTTGTATATTACGCTTACCCATATTTAATGGTCTTTAGTTTTCTATTCTTCCAGCCTGTATCCTGCCTTAAATACGGTTTTAAGGCTGTCTCCTATATCAAGCTTTTTGCGCAGTCTCTGTATGTGAAGATCGAGAGTCCTCGACTCGACAGAGTACTCACTTCCCCATATTTCTTCATATATCTTTTCTCTGAAAAGTGTGATATTTTTATTGCGCATCAAAAGCTCAAGCAGCTCAAATTCCTTTGGTGTAAGCTCTATATGCTTTCCTGCCTTTGATACATTCTGGTTTTTCGTATCGATAGCTATATCCTTAAAGGTGAGCTGCTGCTCCATCTTATTATAACGTCTTAGCACTATATTTACCCGGGCTAAAAGCTCAACAATCTCAAAAGGCTTTACCATATAGTCCTCGGCACCGGATGTGAGACCTCTTAGCCTGTCATCTAAAGTGGCCTTGGCTGTGAGAAATATCACAGGTATGCCAAGCGGCTTTATGTATTCCATAAGCTCAAAGCCGTTCAACTTTGGCAGCATTACATCAAGTATTATCAGGTCAAAATTTCTCTCCTCCAGAATATCTGCTGCCTCCATACCATCAAAGGCACAGGTGCAGCTATAGCCTGCTTTCATGAGATTTAATCTGATGAGGTCTGATATCGGTTTTTCGTCTTCCACTATTAATATTTCTATCATGATGTTCCTTCTAAAATTTATAATCTTTTATAAATCTTTGCATATTCTTCTTTTGCTGTCAATCCCGAGGATTATATATTCAGCCTGTATTATGCATGGCTGTTTATATATTAGCAGATACTTGTATCTAAAATGTATCAGTCGCAAGCAATTACATACGAAAAATCCGCCATGCATACACTGCATGACGGATTACTCTTTAATCATATGCCGCTCCCTTAACCTATCTTCCACCTTAAAAATCACAATTATCTACACAAACCTGGTAAGCAGGGTTTTCATCCTCAAATGTATCAATTATTTCATAAGACTGAACATTACGGTTAATTAAACTGACCGGTTCCTTGCCAAATGATAATGAAAAGGGATTTTTTTCATCTCTGCACTCCTGTTTTATAACTCTTTATAACTTTTAATAATTTTTATAACTCTTTATAACTTTGTAATCTTTTTATAACTCTTTATAACTTATTTGTCAAGGTCTTGTCCCATACGCACCCTACAGTCCAATATGTTCCCCTACAGCCTCCTGTAGTTCTCAAGAAGCTTGTGCAGATCATCAATCTCTCCAATAAGCCTCTTTCCTATATCGGTATCCTTCACAAGCATACGTCTCTTATCATTCTCCTCGACCTCTGATGACGTCTCTATGTCAGTATTATTTATCAGGGCATCCTCCACCGATGTAAAAGGCGTGTGTGCCTTGAGCCTTAGACCATGTGAATTGTAAATCAGTGTATAGCCGGCGATACCGGTTTTCTTGTTCATCGCACGGCAGAAGCCTCCATCTATCACAAACAGCTTGCCATTGGCCCTGACAGGGTTCTCTCCCTCTATTGCGTGAACCGGTGTATGTCCATTTATAATATGCGCATCATCATCATACAGCCCGAACTCGTGCAGTATCTGACAGCAGAAGCTCTTATCGTAATACCTGCTGTAGTATGGGTTAGAAGGCTCTTCCCACATGCTCTTATCTGTAACATATTCCATCTCAAAGGTCTTAAGCCTTCTGCCGCACAGCGGTGATTTTTCTCCTCCCCACAAAAACCACATAAAGTCCACATCATCCTTATAAGGATTGTCCACATACGCAGCCCTTGCCTTCTCATCACATTTGTCAAGCAGTGCCCTTCCGTGATAAAATTCGCCATCAATATACAGCTTATCAAAGGCTCCGTTGCTATCAACCGGAACACAGCCATGATAGAGCAGGTTGCCATTGTATACATTGTACATGCCGCCCTTATCATACAAAAATCTGACATGCTTGTGCAGGCGCTGTCCTGTCACAAACTGTCTGTGCAGCTTTCTCATGATGACAGTCTCCTCGTCACTTAGTGCGTAGGGTCTCTCATCATCAACGGTTGGAAAGCGCTTTCTGTCCACTCCTACATCCTGCAACTCGTCCAGCCTGTCAAGCATCAGCCTGTTTCCCATCTCATACTCGGGATGTGCAAGTATAAGCTGCCCCTCAAGCTTAAAAAGCATTACTGTGATGGCTGCCCTTGCAGCCTCAATTCCATCCTCTATACCATATGTTTTCATGCCAAACAGCATTAGCTGTCGTAAGCTTATTCCGTAGGCATTCTCAAGAATTTCCACATTGTTGTATTTAAGATTGTTGCGGATGACATTACATATACATGCATCATTTCCACATGCCGCACCCATCCAGAGAATGTCGTGATTGCCCCACTCGATATCAAGCGAGTGATAATCATAAAGCAGATCGAGAATCTTATCCGCGCTTCCTCCTCTGTCAAATACATCTCCCACAATGTGCAGATGGTCAACAGCAAGCCTCTTAATCAGTGCAGACAAAGCGATTATAAACTCATCCGCATCCTCCAAATCAATTATAGTCTTTAATATCTGCTTGTGATATCTGACCTGATTTGCATCCTCATCCTCCTGCGCATGCAAAAGCTCATCGATAATGTACGCATATTCCTCAGGCAGAGCCTTTCTGACCTTCGACCTAGTATACTTTGATGAGAGCAGCTTTGCGACAAGTATAAGCTGATTTAACGTCATAGCATACCAGTCACTGTCTATCTTGCCCTGTTCATCAAGCATGGCCATTTTCTCTCTTGGATAGTATATGAGCGTGCAAAGCTCCTGTCTGTCATAATCAGAAATCGTATCCTTGAAAATCAAATCCACCTTTTCCTTTATCACACCTGAGCAGTTGTTCATGATATGTAGAAAAGCCTCATACTCGCCATGTATATCACTCAGGAAAAACTCCGTGCCCTTTGGCAGGTTTATAATCGCAGAAAGATTGACTATCTCCCTGATTACATCCTGACTTGATGAATAATTTTGCTTTAACAGCTTCAGATATTTTGTATTACCTTTATCGTTGTACATATTTCCCCCGTAACCTCTTATTTTTCAATGAAATATATTAATTCGCTCCTATTCATGTTCCATGCTATACCGGATAAATCCCTTAAATTACATTTTTTTCATTATATAATAATATTTTTCACCCCGCAACCAATCATGTCGTTTGTACTAAAAAAGATGCGCAAAACTAATACTATTTTACGCATCTTTGACATATTTTATATTCTGAATAATTACCTTTATTTCATGTACTCAGGTGTCACATTCCTGCCCATGCCTTCAAGCATTTCCTTGTCACTTCTGATTGTGGCACACGCTACTGTCGTAAGCATGTTTCCTGTAATTGTGGCTGATGCTCCAGACTTGAATGCAAGCTCCCCATCATTTGTAAGCAGCGCCCTGCCGGCTCCAAGACGTATGTCAGCCTTTGGATTTATATATCTGAAAAATGACACTGTACGCAGTATATCAGGCTCACTGATATGCTCAAGTCCCTCAAGCGGAGTGCCTGCAATCGGCATAAGCGCATTAAGCGGAATGGAATCCACTCCTACCTCTGCAAGGCTTACTGCCATATCAAGCCTGTCCTCCCAGGTCTCACCCATTCCGATGATGCCACCTGAGCACGCATACATGCCCTCTGCCTTCACCTTTTTAAGCGTCTCAATCTTCATATCATAGGTGTGTGTGGTGCATATATTGGGGAAATTACGCTTTGAGGTCTCTATATTGTGGTGATAGCTGCTGACACCTGCCTCGTGCAGTCTGTGAAGCTGCTCTGCTGAAAGAAAGCCCATTGATGCACATAAATCAATCTTGCACTCTCTTTTCATAGTCTCATATGCATGTATTGCCTTGTCAAATTCCTCACCTGTCAGCGCTTTTCCCGCTGTAACTATCGAGAAACGGTCTACACCCTCTCTCTCATTCATCCTGCAGGCCTCAAGTATTTTCTCCTCAGGTAAAAAATCATAAACCTCACAATTTGTATGATTATGTGCTGACTGCGCACAGTATTTGCAGTCCTCAGGGCATTTTCCGCTTCTTCCGTTTATTATCGAGCATAAATCTACCTTGTCGCCGATAAACTTCTCCCTGATCATATCTGCGCCCTTACACAGCTCGTCTAAATCACATGTAAGGAAAAATGATAGGTCATCATCCCTTGTGATTCTTCTTCCGTCTATTATCTCCTGTGCCAGTGTTATTGGATCCATTTTAATCTCCTTCGTGTCCTGTATTTCTTCTCTCATTTAATAAGTATCATTATAATACATATCATCCGTTATAATTGTCAACTATAAATATTTCCTCGGTTAACAATAATAATAAAAAAATAGAAAAACGTCAAGATGTTTTTATATATTTAAACCAGCATAATCAATGTTCCTGCTATGATGAGCACCAGTCCTGTAAAGGATTTAGGAGTCAGCTTTTCCTTAAATACAAAATATGAAAACACGATTGACACAACTATGCTCAGCTTATCTATAGGCACTACGACACTCGCAAGTCCGTCCTGCAGTGCCTTGTAATAGCAAAGCCATGAGCCGCCTGTTGCAAGTCCCGAAAGGCAGATAAAGCCAAGCTCTTTTTTCTCTATATGCTTTATGGTGTGCTGTTTTCCTGTGGCAAATACCACTATCCAAGCCATGATAAGCACCACTATCGTCCTTATCGCAGTTCCCAGATTAGAATTGATTCCCTCTATGCCGACCTTTCCCAATATTGAGGTGAAGCTGGCAAAAATAGCAGACAGCACTGCATAAAACAGCCATCCATGGGAACCCCTGGCCTTATTCTGCTCTTCCTGTGATATCTCCTTTTTGGTGATCATCATATACGTTCCAATTGCTATAAGCACCACACATACCAGCCTGAGTACGTTTATCTCCTCTTTAAAAAGGATAAATGCAAGTATAATGGTCAGTATTGTGCTTGATTTATCAATCGGCACCACTCTGTTTACATCGCCAAGCTGGAGTGCTTTAAAATAACAGAGCCATGAGGCTCCGGTAGCGACTCCTGAAAGCATCAGAAATATCCATGTCTTTGCTGACACAGCTGTAATCTGCCCCTGCGCTTTAACCACAAATACCATAATCCACGAAAAAATCAAAACTACAATTGTCCTGATTGCAGTTGCTACGTTTGAATCAGTTTTTTTGATACCACACTTTGCCAGTATTGATGTTATACCCGCAAAAAATGCGGATCCAAATGCATATAATACCCACATATTTTTATCGTTCTACGCTTCGGTCAACTACGTTGTCCGGAGTTCGATTCCTACGATGTCTGACATTAAAAAACGCCTCTTTAAGAGAGGCATTTTTAATGAGACATCGGGGATTCGAACCCCGGACAACTTGATTAAAAGTCAAGTGCTCTACCACCTGAGCTAATATCCCATATATTCAGATTGTAACAGGGCTAGTTGGATTCGAACCAACGAATGCAGGAATCAAAATCCTGTGCCTTACCGCTTGGCGATAGCCCTTGAGTAATACTCGTGCGCCGCACGGATACGCATATAATGCGCACGACACTATTTGCACTAATGCAAAGGGTGGATACAGGGATTCGAACCCTGGGCCTCCAGAGCCACAATCTGGCGCGCTAACCAACTGCGCTATACCCACCATATTTACTTCATATGGTCCATATGGAATTGATATGAAATAAAAAATGTGCCTGAAGGGATTCGAACCCCCGACACCCGGCTTAGAAGGCCGGTGCTCTATCCAACTGAGCTACAGACACATATGGGATACTGCGAATACTGCAATATCTAAGCGGGTGATGGGAATCGAACCCACGTATCCAGCTTGGAAGGCTGGTGTTCTACCATTGAACTACACCCGCATGTAGTCGGGGTGACAGGATTCGAACCTGCGACCTCCTGGTCCCAAACCAGGCGCTCTAGCCAAGCTGAGCCACACCCCGAAGGATTTGTTTGCGTTCTTTCCGTGACGCAAGAATTAGTATATAGCAAAGGGCAGAATATGTCAACAACTTTTTTTATTTTTTTTATATTTTTTTTAAAGTGGCTGCCGGACAGCTTAAAAGAGCTTCCCGGCAGGCATTTTATCCGTATACGTTGCAATTCAACTCCTATACTCTAGATCACCTTCACAAGCATCTCTCTCATGGCGCGAAGAGCCTTGCCTCGATGGCTTATGGCATTCTTCTGCTGGGGAGTAAGCTCTGCAGAAGAGCAGCCGTACTCATCTAAATAGAAGATAGGATCATAACCAAAGCCGTTGGCTCCCGCTATCTCCCATCCTATGTAGCCCTCCATAGTCTGTCTGGTCACAAGTTCCTTTCCATCCGGCAGCACTGCGGCGATAGCACACACAAAGCGGGCTGTACGCTTCTCCTTTGGCACACCGTCAAGGCGTTCTATAAGGTTATTATTCTTTATATCATAGGAAGTATCCTCACCCATATAGCGTGCTGAATATACTCCCGGTTCCTTATTCAGATAGTCAATCTCAAGTCCTGAGTCGTCTGCGAGAACAATTGCATCTGTGTGTGCCGCAATTGCGCGTGCCTTAATCAGCGCATTGTCTTCAAAGGTCTTCCCATCCTCCACTATATCCACATTGATACCTGCTTCCTTCATTGAACGGATATCCACGTCACAGTCTGAAAGTATCTCTTTGATTTCTCTGAGCTTATCCTTGTTTCCTGTTGCAAATATGATTTTTGTCATAATATATTTCCTTCCTTCTTTTTCTATTCGGACAATCTCCCAATACAGCTAGTAGCCCTCATCAAAGGCCTGCATGATTGCATTGTATATACCCTGAGCTGCCTGTTTCTGATAGTCTGCATTGGCCAGATTGTCAAGCTCCTGTCTGTTGGTCATGAAGCCCACCTCCACAAGTGCAACCGGAGCCTCACTTGTTCTTATTATATATATGTCATCTGCAGGAAGCAGCCCAAATGCCCTGTTTCCTGTCGCAGCTGTCACGTTATCCATGCAAATCTGTGCAAGGTGTTTACTTCCGAGCTCTCTGTTATCTGACTGGCTGTAGAGCACCTGCGTACCCGAAACCGCGGTGAAATTGCCCTTTTCATATGAGTTGCAATGCACGCTTATAAATAAATCCGCATCCGCCTTATTGGCAAGTGCCGCTCTCTGCTGCAGTGTAGGATTGGTATCTGTTGTCCTGGTGTAGAATATCCCAAGCCTTTTGTCACCTGAATAGCTGTCAAGCTGTTCCTTAAGTGCCAGCACTATGTCCAGATTGATGCTTTTTTCCTCTATTCCGTTTCGCACGGCACCGGTCATACGGCCGCCGTGACCTGCATCTATTATGATGACCTTATCGTATATATCATGCAGATTGACAAAGCTCAGATAAAGATATCCATTCTCTATGCGCTGCTTCACCTGATAGAGCTTGTCTGTAGTGATAGCTATCACACCATCTGCCCCATTGCGGTAATACTGCATGGAGTCTATATGATTTGACCTGCCTGTCATGGAATACTTCGTAAAGTAATTGTCCACATCAGCCTTAAGCTTTACATAGACCGTCTGCGTCAGGGCATCGGTTTCCACCGATATACTCTGGCGCTCCCCTTCTGAGTCGTCCGGCAGCTCTATCCTTAAATCATCCTCAAAGCCGGCTTTCTCCTGCAATATCTCATCAGGGTTCTTCTCCTGCTTTGCATCTGTGGAAGCCTTGACATAGTTTTGCAGCACATTATCCTCCAGTGCTTTTGCCATATCATACTTCTCATTTATAGGCGGAAGCTTTTCAAGCGTGACCGGCACGATAAGTGCAAGCATAACGAAAAATACTGTTATTATCTTTAGAATATTTCTGTACATATCATCTATTATCAGAAAAGGCCTTTATACAGAGGTTACAATCCTGTTTTTCCTTTACATTGATATATGCCACACCATCATAGCTGATGTAGCCCTCGCCATCATCCAGATTGACCGTAGACATGTATGCTTCTCCCGAGTTGTACTCTATAGCCATCGGATGAGTCGAGCCCGGTGTATTTATATAAAGTACAATGGCATAACGCTCACCGGACTCCAAATCAACAGGCTCATCAAAATCAACAGTGTAATAGCCTGCATTTTTTAGTGACCCCTCAGCCACCAGCGTCTTATTTTTAAAAGAATACTCATTCTCAAAATTCTTAACTACATACAGCTTGTATGAGGTATCCGCTGCTGTAGCATAAAAGCCGGAAGCCCTTAGTGATTCAGCCGACTGTGCGGTAAATATGTTGGCTCCGTACATATCCTCCTTGTCGTAGCCCATCTTTCCTACCCAGCCACACAGGTCACTCTGGTATATATTATCATAATTGTCAGCACTCTCTATATCTGTATAAACAACATTGTGCGTGCCCACATTTGTATCGTAGTATGACACATAGAACACCCCATTGTCTCCAAAACTGCTGCCCCAGCTGTTCTGGCATATAAAGGCTCCATCTCCTTCCAGATCCACATTGAAGTTTTCCTTAGGGTAATTGTCATCCCAGCCAATTATAACCACATCATGATTTGGCTTATCTTGACCCATATAACAGTAAGAATTAGTCTGCTTATTGTAATAAGGCGTCTTTGTCTTTGAGCTTGCTATTGTACTGTAAAGCGATGTCTGCACACCACCATATTTGAAAACAGCCTCCTTTATGCCCTGATAGTCCTTTCCATCTATGATAAGCATCTGCTGCACATGCTTTACTGCTGCAAGATCATCGCGTGTCACTCCATCTCCGTAAGGATCATCCGCGTCATAAACCGGTCCCTGCCATGCTGCCAGATATGCCATTCCCATGGTATACTCTCCACCGTCATACTGATTGACGTTGAATGAATTGCTCATACTCATATGATCCACGGAAAACAAAAGCTGCTCCTCCGGCATAAGGGCTGACTCAAGTGCACTTGTGGCCGCAAAAGCCCAACAGGTGCCGTAGCTGCCCTGATCCCTGATTAGTGACACACGCTGTCTTTCCCTCAGATCATACTTTGTTGGCACCGTTGATACACCCTCGGATTTGTCTGTCATAGTAAGCGTATTTGTCGCCGTATCAAAGCTGCAGGTCATATCCAAAAGTTTAGACAGCTTGTCTAAGCTTGCATAAAACTGTCCCTTATACTGTACAAAGCCATTGTCATCTGCCAGCTTGAAATCAGCTGTCAGACTGTGCTTTTCCACCAGAAGCTCATTTTTATTGTATACATGTGCACTGCTGTTTAGTGCATCACGAAGCATAGACACGGGAACCATTATATTCCTGTTCTCATCCATATACACATGCTCATCCTCGCTCGTATACTCCTTATTTTCTATCATAAGCCTGATGGTGGTGCCATTTACATCAGCAGCCACAAGCGGACTCCATATAGTATTATCTATCTGTGCTCCTCTGAACGCGCCAAGTGTAGAGCTGTCCTTTGCATATATGTAAAAATTAGACACAAAGATAAGTGCCAAGATGAATGTAAATGCAATATATCTCTTTGAATATTTCATATACCCTGCTAATCCTTTTTCCTTCTCGGAGGCTTAGGCCCCATAAACTGATAAAAATATGTCTTTATCATACCATTGTAGATTTTCCTGTTTTTGTCAGCTTTTCTGCCGATATAGCGCTCTGTATCCTCATAGCTCGTAATCAGATACATCGACCATGCATCAAGCCTCTTATAAGCTTCTCCAATCTGTGAATACAGTGCCGGGAGCGCTGATTTCTCCTCGAGTCGCTCACCGTATGGAGGATTTGAGATAATAAATCCGTACTTCTTCGGGTGATGCAGGTCAGCCACAGCCCTCTGCTGGAAATGAATCATGTGCTCCACTCCGGCTCTCTTGGCATTTTCCCTGGCTGCAGCCACCACATCAGGGTCAATGTCATAGCCCTGGATGTCCACCTGCACATCCTTATCTATCATATCCTCTGCCTCCTGCACAGCCTCATACCACAGCTTTCTTGGTATGATATTGGTCCAGCTCTCAGCTGTAAACTCCCTGTTCATACCGGGTGCTATGTTTGCTGCCATCATGGCTGCCTCTATCGGAAATGTACCACTGCCGCAAAACGGATCCACAAGTATTCTGTCTGCATGCCATGGTGTAAGCATGATGAGCGATGCTGCAAGTGTCTCAGTCAGCGGCGCCTTGCTCGTTGCCAGACGGTATCCTCTCTTGTGAAGGGAATCCCCCGATGTATCAAGTGTCACCATCACCTCATCCTTGTACAGAAAAACCCTTACCGGATACTGTGCTCCGTCCTCCGGGAACCAGTCAATGTGATAAGACCTCTTCATTCTCTCAACCATAGCCTTTTTCACGATAGACTGTATATCAGATGGTGAAAAAAGCTTACTCTTTATGGAAGAAGCCTTTTTCACCCAGAATCTGCCGTCCTTGGGAATATAATTTTCCCATGGGAGAGCCTTTACATTTTCAAAAAGCTCATCAAATGTGGCAGCCTTAAAGCGTCCTACCTGAAGTAATACTCTCTCTGCGCCTCTTAAGAATATATTCGCTCTGCATATAGCCTCAGCATCGCCCTCAAACGATACCCTGCCGTCCTCCACACGTGTTATCTCATATCCCAGATCATATATCTCCCTCTTTACGACTGCCTCAAGGCCAAAATGACATGGCACAACAAGCTCAAATCTATTCATATATTGTGTAACTGCCTTTCTATAATTGTACTTTACATTGTTATCTAATATTGTTGCATAAATTTCAATTTTTTTAAATAGTTTCAGCCATATTTCTGCAACTTTTTTTGATATCCGCACATAGCATTGTATCCACCTATGACTGTCGCTGTATCAAAACCGCGATTTCCCAGATATCTGGCCAGCTTCATGCTGCTTCCACCATGCGTGCAGTAAAAAATCACACTCTGTGACGCATCGAGTTCACTCTCATATGAATCCGTGATATCCATAGGCATACTGAGTGCGCCTTTCCAGTGCGACCTGTCATATTCCTCTCTTGTTCTTATATCTATAAGCAGTGCATTCATTTCTTTTTGCACCTTATAAAGCTCATCCGCATAAACTATTTTAAATTTCATACATCCATACGCCAAAATACGAATTTACATTATGATATTCATTTTATTATGAGATGTGAACTGCGATAAATCACCAAAATCATTACAGCCGGTGCTTTAGTACTTTAGCTCTTTAATAAATTAACTCGTTTTGTTAAAATTATATTATTTTGTGTTTCAAAGTATTGCTTTTTAATTACTGTTATTTTATAATGTTTCCGAAGAGAGAAATCTTTTCAATGTTATACCTCTTATTAATTATTTATACTCCCCTCAAAAGAGCCGGTCACATGACCGGCTCTTTTATACTGCTTATATTTTTTATATTTATCAATCCAAAAGCATCTCATACTCTGTTAACGGCAGTGGCTTTGAATAATAAAAGCCCTGTATACTGTCGCAGTCTATATTCTTCAAAAACTCTACCTGCTCCTGACTCTCAACACCCTCGGCGGTCACGCAGATTCCCAGCTCCTTGGCCAGTGCTATCGTGTGCACAAGCAGCCTCTCACCATTTGAATCTCCTATATAGTCAATCAGGCTCTTGTCGATTTTGAGTGTATCAAAGCACTTCATATTGAGGGTAACAAGTGATGAATAGCCTGAGCCAAAATCATCCACCAAAAGTGGAAATCCATTGCCATGGAATTTATCCGCAATACTCTTGATTTCATCATTATCGACCGCTGCACTCTCTGTAATCTCTATAGGCACAAGATGTGTGTATATGCCGATTCTTCTTGCTATATCATGATATCTTTTGACCACAGACTCAAAGTACAGGCTCGCTCTGGACAGGTTGATTGAGATAGGAACTATTTTTTTCCCTTCATCAAGCCATCTTCTCTGATGTGTACACACCTCGCGGAATACATACTCATCAAGCGCCTTAATCATGCCGTTTCTTTCAAAAAGCGGTATAAATTTGGATGGCGGAATAATCTCATTATTTTCTCTTCTCCACCTGACAAGTCCCTCTGCACCGACCAGCTTGTTGGTCTTTGGAGCATACTTGGGCTGATACCATATCTCAAAATGATTGTCATTTAAATCCCTGTAGAAGTTATCCTCCATCTGCTTTTCTTCGACAATCCTTTCTGTATCGGCCTGACTGTATATCTGATAGAGCACGTCCTTCCGCTCCTTGATCCGATTCTTGGCAAAGTTGGCCTCGCCGTATGCTTCCTCAACCTTTTTGCCCGGCTCCCATTTTGTCACACCAAAGTATGGCTGAATCTTTGGAATCTTTAAGGATTCTGAAACCTTAATAAGCTGTAAATTGATGGTCTCTATCTTTCTGATAACCTTATTTATCTTGTCATCCGCAAAGAAAATAACAAATCTGTCTGCATTTATATGACCTGATATGTCATTATATCCTACAACACCGCGTATATTTTCAGAAATCCATCTAAGCGCCTCATCGCCCTTTGCCACACCACAGATGGAGTTCACTATCTTGAAGGAGTGAATATCCATGGAAATCAGATATCCTGATACGTTTCTGTCACGCAGCTTCTTTTTAAAACTCTCGTAATTGTTGCCTCCGGTCACTGCATCCACATACGCTATACGCTCAAGCTCTCTTTGCTTCTCCGGGCTTATATCCGAAAAGCCCGCTATCATCTTGTGCAGCTCTCCCACGCCAGACACATTGACAAACTTTGCTCTGCAATACTGTACCTGTCCATCCCTCACGATGCGGTAATCATGCTGATAGGTATCCTTTATCAAAAACTGCCTGCGCAGATTATTAATTGATGTCTCTAAAAGCATGTGAAGCTTATCCTCCTCTAAGACGATAGCATTTACATACTGTTCCATCATCTCTTGATAGCCCGGTTTTGACTCAAGCACTTCTCCAAACATAGCACGGACAGAAGGATTCATCCTGTATGGATACATCTTATTGTTGTCTACATCTACATAGTAGATACTGTTGAAGTTGCTTCCTAAAGCATTCACCATCTCACTCTCGTTAAGACGCTCATCAAGCTGCTCAGCAAGCCCTATTGCCTCAACTGTTCTGCCAGCATCATCAAAGCAAATCGACTTGAATGATATCCTGTAGGTATCTGTTCCTTCCTTGGCATGCAGTACTACAGTAGCAAATTTTTCTCCCTCTGCAATCTGTTTAACAGCCTTCAGCAGATTATTCCTGTCAACCATGCTGTCTATAAACGGATTGTTTATAATATCCACATTTTTCTCTTCTGAGTCATCTAATGAATCCTCTGATAAAAAAGACCTCAAACGGCATTCCTGCGGAAAGCACTTAAAAACATACTTTCCCCAGGATGCGAATGCGGTCTTTATATCCATCTCTATATTGTTTTCATCATCAAATCTATTACTCATAATAATTCCCACAAAAATAAAATAATTATTAAAACTCTTTCATACCTATCACTACTATATCATTAGTAAGTCATTTCGTAAAGTTTTGTTTTTACTAATTTTGTTCTTTTTGTGTATTTTATGAATATATGTTTTATTTTATAGCATCGAGTGCGTTTGAGATATCTGCAATCAAATCCACCTTGTCCTCAAGACCTAAGCTTATTCTGATAAGCTCTGCCGGCACTCCTGCTTCCTTAAGCTGCTCATCATTCATCTGACGATGCGTGCTTGTTGCCGGATTTAAGCAGCAGGTTCTCGCATCTGCCACATGTGTCTCGATTGCACCAAGCCTTAATGCCTTCATAAATGCAGACGCTGCCTCTCTGCCGCCCTTTAAGCCAAATGATACGACTCCGCAGCCTCCGTTTGGAAGATACTTCTGTGCTCTCTCATAGTATTTGTTTGAAGGAAGCCCTGAGTAGTTTACATAGGCAACCTTTGGATGATTTTCCAAAAATTCAGCCACTGCCTGTCCATTTTCCACATGCTTTGGCATACGCACATGAAGTGACTCAAGGCCAAGATTCAGCATAAATGCATTCTGTGGTGACTGCATAGAACCAAAATCGCGCATAAGCTGTGCTGTACATTTGGTAATGAACGCACCTTCCTTGCCGAATTTCTCTGCATATGTGATGCCATGATAGCTGTCGTCAGGTGTGCACAGTCCCGGATATTTATCTGCATGTGCCATCCAGTCGAATTTGCCGCTGTCTACGATTGCTCCGCCGAGTGTGGCTCCGTGTCCGTCCATGTACTTTGTGGTAGAGTGTGTGACAATATCTGCGCCCCACTCAATTGGTCTGCAGTTTACAGGTGTCGGGAAGGTATTGTCCACTATAAGCGGTACTCCGTGCTCGTGTGCCACCTTTGCAAAAAGCTCTATATCAAGCACCGTAAGCGCAGGATTGGCAATAGTCTCACCAAACATAAGCTTTGTGTTCGGTCTGAATGCTGCATTCAGCTCCTCCTCTGTAGCATCAGGAGATACGAATGTAGCTGTAATACCCATCTTTGCCATAGTTACCGCGATGAGGTTGAAGGTGCCTCCATAGATGGATGATGATGCCACGATATGGTCTCCGCACTCACATATGTTGAACATGGCATAGAAATTGGCTGCCTGTCCTGATGATGTGAGCATGGCAGCAGTGCCACCCTCCATAGCTGCGATTTTTCTTGCTACCGTATCACAGGTTGGATTCTGCAGTCTGCTGTAGAAATAGCCCTCTGCCTCAAGGTCAAAAAGCTTTCCCATGTCCTCGCTTGTGTCATATTTGAATGTAGTTGACTGAATAATCGGAATCTGTCTCGGCTCTCCGTTTCCGGCTGCATAGCCTGCCTGTACACACTTTGTACCTATACTGTATTCTTTCATTGTGCTTCTCCTTTATTATGTTAATGTTTCAGATGGATATAGTATATTACATTTGGCGCGTTTTGACAAATTCTTCAAATCGTGGAAGTGTGAGAGTAATTTTACCGTACTCAGAGGTATCTATAACCCCCTTTCTTTTGAGCCGGTCTCTATATACCGAGAATAATCCTGAATTCATATCCAGTTTTTCTCTGATTTCTTTTACCTTTTCTTCACCACTTACTGATATTTCCAACAATATTTTTTTATCAAGCTCTGACAGCTCCGACCAGATTTTACTGTACACATACTCATCAAGGCACTGATCATATTCCGGTAAAATATCTTCTATCGTGTGATCATCCCTGTTTTCCCAGTAAAGATATCCCAATACCTGGAATGCAAAAGGATATCCCTTTGTAAGAGCTGCCATTTTGTCTGCCTCGCTTTGATCCAGTTCAAAAATATCCATATAGTGTTTCCTGACTGCTGTAAAGCTAAGTGGCTCAAGCATTATCTTAGGCGCCCTGTACAAAAATGTAAGTGCCTTGTCGTTCTGCAGATCATATATATTTTCAAACAGCCCCGTCATAAGCAGAAAAATAGGATAATCCTGTCTCAGAAATATCTGAAATGAACTGACAAATACTTTTACAAATTCACAGTTCATAACCTCATCAACTGAAATGAGTAACCGCTTATTATGTTTCTTTATATTTTCAAGCATCAATTCCAGCACATTTTCTATATCCGTAACCGGTGCTGCATTTTCTATGGAAACGCCCAGTCCAAACGCTGAAAAATCCAGTTTTGCATTGACAAATATTTTATTCATCTGAGGCATACTGTAAATCTTAGCTGCAAGGCTCTGAAGCATATCTCTCGTAGGGTTAAGCTCAACTGTCAGCCATTCCTCATCCTTCTTTATCTCTGATACTATATTGGTCATCATAACCGTTTTGCCCGATCCCCTTACCCCGGTTATCATAAAAAGCTGGTTTGCAGGATTTTCTGACCTAAATGTCTCTACTATCTGATTGGTCTGTGAGATTCTTGATATATATTGCAGTGGTTTTTTCCCGAATGATAATGTAAATGGATTTTGCATTTTGTTTTCCCCTTATATAACTTTATATAACTTTTTGTTTCGTATATAAGTTTATATAGCCTTATATAACTTTGCATTTATTATATAACTTTATATAACTTTTGTCACCATAAATTCTTAATCTTTAAAAGCATCTTTATAAGATATTTTATCTACCAGCGCTTCATAACTGCTATCATCAGCTTGTACTATCTCTCTGACATTGTGCTGCTCTAATGCTGCTGTTGTTTTTTCACCTATTGAGTATGCTGTTTCCACGTATGCATTCTCCGGCAGCATATGAAAAAATCTTTCCACATTTGATGCGCTTGTAAAAACAGCTTCACTTACCATGTTTCCAATGCTTTCAGGAATACTCTCATATGCCTGCTCATTTACATATGCATCAATCTTTTCTAATTCACATATTTCTTTAAGCCCTGCCTCAAGGTCAGGTGAAGCCTCCTTTGCCGAGAAAATGCAGACTTTACACATTTTATCAGATATATTATCATTGCTTAAATCCAATGTACTATTTTTCCCTAAATCAAATGTATCCTCATCACTTTTCCCATAGGCATACGGCATACATAATTTCATTGCATCTGCAAGTCCTTTTCCGGTCTGTTCTGCCGGAATAATATCTGCCTTTATGTGATGCCTTGCAAGTTCCTTTTCTGTAGCTTTTCCCACTACTGCAAACCTTGCATTTGCTATAAGCCTGATGTCTGCCCCTGTCAGCTCCAGATTATAGAAAAATGATCTTACACCGTTTTTGCTTGTAAAAACTATCCAGTCAGCCGATCTTACCTTATCGGCAAATTCAGGAATTATTATCGGGTTTATTATGCCTGTCTTAACCGGTGTGACATCTGCTCCAAGCTGCTGTAATTTTGCTATCAATTCGTTTGTTTTGATATACGGTACTGTGATTTTTCTTCCAAACAGCGGTCTTTTTTCAAAGAAATCAAGCCTGTCATTCAGTGAAACCACATCTCCCACAACGATTATAGCCGGTGATGTCAGCTTTGCTTCCTCGATCTTTTCTCCGATATCCGCAAGCGTTCCTATACATTTGCGCTGCGCGGCAAGTGTGCCATTCGATATCACTGCTGCCGGAGTATCCGCTCTTCGTCCTGCTTTCATAAGCCCTGCTACAATGCTTTTTACATGCGCAAGACCCATCAAAAATACGCAGGTGATTGTCTCATCTGTAAGAAGGGAATAGTCTATATCTGTCTCCTCATCCTTTCTGCTGTGCGCAGTGATGACCTGAAAGCCTTTTGCTATACCTCTGTGTGTGATAGGTATTCCTGCAGCCGCAAGCGCTGCAACCGACGAACTTACACCCGGTACCACTTCTACCTCCACATTTCTATCTACCAGGTAGAGAGCTTCCTCTCCGCCTCTTCCAAAGACATACGGATCTCCGCCCTTTAAACGGACTACAAGCTCATGATATTTTGATTTCTCGTACAAAAGCTCGTTTATGGCATTCTGCTTCATGACATGCTTGTGATTTTCCTTGCCCACATAAATAAGCTCACAGCCTGCCTTTACCATTGAAAGAAACTCTGGTGATGACAGCCTGTCATACACCAGACAATCCGCCTGTTTTATATATTTTTCTCCTTTTAAAGTGAGCAGGCCCGTATCTCCCGGTCCTGCTCCAACTAATACTACTTTTCCTGTGTTTTCTCTCATGATTTTCCTAATTATTTTTCTACTGAATTATTATGATTAAAAATTATGACTTGATATTTTTAGTCGATTTCTAATTTATACCGAATATCGTGCACCGCACGCTCCACAATATCGTTTCTGTCTGATGTCATATCCCATACCTGCTCTGTCCTGGCAAGCTGTTTTCCATCCTCTGAACCAAACATCGCAAGAAGCTTTAGCCTGTTATTTTTGTTGCTGTCATTACCGCGGTCTTTTTCACTTACAATATCACAGTATGCAGCCACAGGCAGATGGCAGTTTCCACCGATTCGCTTTAAAAATTCTCTCTCAATGCCTGCGCACAGATTGGTTTTCTCATCTGACAAAGCATCAAGCTTTGCCATCAGCTTAACATTGTCAGCACGTAGCTCAAGCGCAAGTGTGCCCTGTGCCGGAGCCGGAATCATATCATCCTCTGAAAAGTACTGTGTGATCTCAGAATCTCTTCCGATACGCTTTATTCCCGCCGCTGCAAGTACGATTCCATCCAGCCTGTATTCGTTATACTTATTCTGTTTTTCGTTAGCTATCTCATTGTTATTTACAGTATTATCGGCAACCTCTTCACATATAATTTCACCATCATATAGCTTACGAAGCCTCGTATCGATATTTCCGCGTATGCCAACCACCTTAAGGTCAGGACGCAGCTTTAAAAGCTGATACTTTCTGCGCTTGCTTCCGGTTCCTATCACGGCACCATGAGGAAGCTCATCCAGTGAAGCGGCATTTTTTAGCACCAAAACATCCCTTGGATCTTCACGCTTCCATGCCTTTGCAAATGTAAGCCCTGCTGCCGGTTCATCAGGCATATCCTTCATGGAATGGACTGCCATATGAATCTTTCCCGATAAAAGCTCGTCCTCTATCTCCTTTACGAAGATACCCTTTGAGCCAATCTTATCGAGTGCCTTTTTCTGCTCTAAATCGCCTGTTGTCTTTATGATAACAGCCTTAAAATCATCATCCGGATATGCTCTTTTTAACTTATCTATCACGTAATCAGTCTGAACAAGAGCAAGCTTTGAGCCTCTCGTTCCTATTAAATACCTCATTTTACTCTCCTACTGATCATGTCATTTTCCATTTATAATTTATAAATTAACAACAACTTAAAATCTGTAATACAATACTTTAAACTATATTTCCGGAATTTTTCCATTATCAATAGCTGCACACAATATTTCTTTAAATACACGCTTTCTCTCGGCTTCCGTGTCATATTGCGCTATTACTTTTTCGCGGATCTGTCCCATGTATTCGTTCAGCTCACCAAGAAACGGAGTAAGAATCTCCTGCTCTTTGCCTTTCAGATACTGAGTCAGCACAGGGCTGTTTCCTCCGCTCGAAAATGCCGCAACAAGATTCTTTTCCTTTATGTATGACGGAAAAATAAAGCTGCAATCAGCCTTCTGATCGACCGCATTTACCATGATACCATTAGCTTTGCAATACTCTGCAATCTCATGATTTAAAGCATTGTCATCAGTGGCAGCGATAACCATTTCCATGCCGTCACAGTCTTTTCGTTCAAACCTTCTCTTTATGAACGTAATTCTATCTGCTGCATCCGGGTCCGTCTGATTGTTTTCTTTATTTGCCGTATATGAGCCCGTTTTATCCTCGCTTGCTATATCATCAATTGTAAGCTTTCTCAGCTCATCACATATATCCTCTGCCACAACCGTGACCTTCGCACCAAAATCCAGCATTACGATCACCTTGCGGTATGCCACATTTCCACCGCCGACGATCAGACACTCTCTTTCCGTCATATCCACAAACATCGGAAAATACGCCATTTTTATCTCCCTGTAATACCATATCCGTACTTTATTTCATACATTATTTCATGCCTTATTTTATACTTTATTATACGCTTTATGCTTTATTTTTTGCCTTATGCTTCACACTGTATCCATTGAGCATTCCTTCAAAAACAGGACGAAGCTTAGCAGAAAACACTGCTGCCGATACGCATAATATAAAGTCCGGTGCAACCGTTATCAGACAGTAATCTACTATTACGATGCCCCAGCTGACAGGTGTTGCCACATAGAAATTCTTCATGCAGTAAAAGTATATTGCTCCAACTGTATAATATGCCACCAGTCCGACCGTTGCCGGAAGAATGAGTGTAAACGCATTGGTCTTTTTAAGCTTTTCCGTGATAGCTCCGATTAAAAATGCAGCAAGCACAAAGCCTAAGAGGAATCCAAAGCCCGGTCTTAAAATGTATGTAGGACCACCGCCTGCCGCAAATACAGGCACTCCCACCAGTCCGATGCACAAATATACTATCACGCTAAGCGATGCCAGCTTTGCCCCGAGCAGAAATCCCGCCATCAGCACAAAGAACCACTGTAATGTAAAATGCATGGTGTACATAGGAAGCGGAATATCAATCTTGATAAATGCTCCAACTGCAATAAGTGCCGCAAAAAGTGCACATGTTGTAAGTTCCTTCGTTTTTAATTTCATTTTCGCGCGCTCTTTCGTTTTATTAAATATACATGCTATAATAACATCTTTCTCTAAAAAAGAAAAGCCATCTTCGATGAAGCTGACTTTTCTTTGCAGCTTTCGCTGCGACTCAAAACATTAACATATGATTTAGAAGTAATATTCATCAGAATATATTCGTAAATCCTCTTTCGTGACCTGTCCACCCTCGATATGAAACGAGTTGATTACAGGATTTTCTGCCATAAGCGACATTATCATGTAGCTCGCACTTGGATCGTATGCAAGCTTTATATCCTCATCCGATGGCCTTGAAGGGCTAGACGGGTGTGAATGCCAGTTGCCAAGCGGCTTAAGGCCGTTTGCTCTCATGTCCTTTATGGCTGCCAGCTGCTCCTTTGGATCCATTGTGAAATGGTCCTCGGCATGGTCTGTATTCGTCAGGTAATATACCTTTGTGATGAGACGACCGTTTTCGTCCTCACTGCCTGCTATCAGACCGCACGCCTCCTCCGGCAGATGCTCTTTAGCATATTTTGCTATTTCATCCAGAAACGGATATTTCATTCTTATGATACTCATATCGTTCCTTTCCTTACTGTCTTTTTATTCCTGTGTACGAGGTGCATCAAATCTGCCCGCTGTCTCCTCGCAGACCTCCTGCTCGTAGTCGATTGGCTCGAGAATAGTCGGATGGTCGCCACAGACTGCACAGTTGTGTGTATCCTTCGGAAGCTTAATCTTGTGGAACTCCATGGTGAGTGCATCATATGTAAGCAGATATCCTGTCAGCAGCTCTCCAACACCGATTAAATACTTGATAGCCTCCATAGCCTGAAGCGAACCGATTACTCCGCCCATAGCTCCGATAACGCCTGCCTGCTTACATGTAGGCACTGCATCCTTTGGTGGCGGATTCTTGAATACACATCTGTAGCAAGGTCCCTCTCCCGGCACATATGTCATGAGCTGACCCTTGAAACGGATGATTCCTGCATGTGAAAACGGCTTTTTCTCAAGCACACATGCATCGTTGATTAAGAACTTTGCCGGGAAATTGTCAGTTCCATCGATGATGAAATCATAATCCCTGATAAGCTCTCTGATGTTTGACGCATCTACAAACATACGGTATGTATTGACCTGAACATCCGGGTTCATGGCGTTCATTGTCTCTTTTGCTGACTTTACCTTGGCTTTGCCCACATCGGCTGTTCCGTGGATAATCTGTCTCTGCAGGTTGGATAAATCTACCTCATCCGCATCCACAATACCGATTGTGCCAACTCCTGCTGCTGCAAGATACATGGCTGCCGGAGCTCCAAGTCCGCCGGCACCGATAATAAGCACCTTGCCCTTTAATAATTTCTTCTGACCTTTAACGCCCACCTCATTAAGGATAATGTGGCGTGAATAGCGCTCGATCTGCTCATCAGTCATTGCCATTAGCATCCACCTCCCATGAAGTAAAGGAACTCTACATTATCGCCATCCTTAAGCACTGTCTTTGGCTTATCCTCTGTGGCAACAAATTCCTCATTTATTGAAACTGTTACATACTCAGGCATATCTACATTCTCAAGCTCGATAAGCTCCGGTAATGTAAGTCCATCCTTATATTCTTTCTTCTCTCCTGCTACTGTGATAGTCATTTTATTTCCTCCTGTGTCACAGATTGTGGTATCTGTATGTGTTATTATCCTGTATCAGACTGCTTTATATAATAATCTAAAAACTATAATAATTCTTCAACCCATGCTTTCAAATCGGCAGGCTTTTGTGCGCCGACCTTTCTGTCTAAGACCTCTGCGTCTTTTACGAAAAGCAGTGTCGGATTCGCAGTCACCTCATACTCATCAGCGAGCTCTCCGTCAAAGTTTGTGTTTACCTTGTATACGTGAAGTTTATCCTCATAATCATCCTCGATATCTCCGAGAACCGGTGCCAGCTTCTTGCAGGCCACACATGAATCCGAGTAAAAATCAACAATTACCGGAAGCTTGCTTTTTAATACTTTTTCATCGAAATCCGCCTTTGAAATTCTTGCTGCCATGATTAGTCCTCAACCTTTCTGACGTAAAGAGTGTATGTTCCATCCTCGTTGTCCTCGAGCTTAAGTATCTTGTGTCCCTCTTCCTTCATGCTTCTTGGAACATTCTGTACCGGCTCTCCATCATTCATACGGATTGCAAGCACCTCACCGTCATCTAATTCCTCTATTGCTACCTTTGCCTTTACAAATGTAAGAGGGCAAACCTTGTCAGTTATATCTACCTGATCGTCGAATGCTATATCTGCCATTTTGCATCTCCCTTCCTATACTCATATTTATTATATTTTTGCCGTAACTGTTGTTGTTTATGCATGCCGGATATTTCCTGCTATACACGGGGATTATTTACCATCGTATGCTGCCTGAATCTCTTTTTTGAACTCTTCCTCGCCCACTCTCTGAAGAGTAAGTCTGAAACGCTCACCACCGTTTGCATGCTTCTCGAAGAAACTAATTGCTGCATCTGTCACCCTGAAAAGAGTTTCCTTGTCGCGGATAATCGGAACAAGCTGCTCTCCTTTATAGATGTGGTTTCCGAAAAGTCCTCCAAACGATACGATATATCCCGGAGTTCCCTTCCATGCATCTGTCGGACAGCTCTTTACGCAGCGCGCACAGTTGTTACATTTGTCTCTGTCGATGACAATCCTGCCATCCTCCATCGAAAGTGCACCCTCGCGGCATGCCTTCACACATACACCACACTGGATACAATCGTCATGACTGCACTCTACGGTCATGCCGCCCTTGATTCCGACATCGTTTTCCTCGGCCTTTAAGCAGTTGTTCTGACAGCCTGTAACACCAAACTTGAACTTGTGAGGAAGCTCTCTTCCGAAGTATCTTTCATCAAGTTCCTTAGCCAGAGTGTATGTATCGATACATCCGCTAGGACAGATTTCTGAGCCCTGACACGCTGTGACAGTACGTACTCTTGGTCCGCAGACACCTGTTCCTACACCGCCCTTTGCCAGTTTCTCTTTTACCACATTGATATCCTCAACCTTGATAAAAGGAATCTCAATACCCTGACGCGATGTCATATGAACATATCCGTGTCCGTATTTCTCAGCAACCTCTGCTACTGTTTTGATATTTTCTGCTGTAAGATTTCCTCCTACAACCGCAATTCTAAGCGAGAAACAGCCCTTTTGCTTCTGTCTCATGAAACCGCCCTTTTTTAGGGCCGCGTAATCAACTTTCTCCGCCATTTTTAATCTCCTTACTGTGTAAATATGTTAATGTTTTGTTTTATATGTAAATGCATATGCACGCTCTCATTTGCATACACATTGATACCTTATTATGATGGCTTAATCAGCTATATTTGCAAAAGCCTGTGCAAAATCCTCCTTCAGGTCATCTATATCCTCGATACCCACACTGACTCTTATAAGATCCTCAAATACTCCTGCATCCTCCTTCTGCTTATCTGTGCTGTGAAGACTGATTGTGGAGCCCGGATGAATGACAAGTGTCTTTGTATCTCCGATATTGCTGAGTGTGTATGGAATCGTCAGACTGTCTATAAATTTAAATGCCTTTTCCTTGCTGCCAACCCTGATTGTAAGGATTGCTCCATAGCCGTTTGTGAGCTGTTTTTTTGCTATTTCATGCCATTTACTGCTCTCAAGCCCCGGATAATTAACCTTTATGTCAGGATAATTGTTTTCTATCCACGACGCAAGCTCGAGTGCATTAGAGCATTCTCTTTCCATTCTAAGACCGAGTGTCTCAAGTCCTATAATATTTAAGTATGCATTCACCGGAGCTAAACAGGCACCCATATTTCTGAAAAGACTGTTTCTCAGCTTTGCGACAAATGCCATAGGTCCATACTTCACATAATCTGCAAAACCCGGATATCTGTTCTTGTCCCATTTGAACTTACCTGAGTCTGTCAGAATACCACTGATTGCATTGCTGCTTCCATTGATATATTTGGAAGATGAATTGACCACGATATCAGCTCCATGCTTTAAAACCTGTATCAGGTAAGCTGTCGATGTGGTATTGTCAACTACAAGCGGTATATCATGTGCGTGTGCTATCTCTGCAAGCTTCTCAATATCTGTGACATCCAGACAGGGATTACCGATAGTCTCTGCAAAAATCAGTCTGGTATGCTCATTGATGCTGTCCTCTATCTGCTGCCAGTTGTTGTTCTCGACATATCTGGTTGTGATGCCGAAGGCCTCAAGATCATGGAACAAATCTATTGTGCCACCGTAGAGGCTTGCACTTGAGATTAGCTCATCTCCACTGCTTAGTATATTTAAGAAGGTATTCATCAGTGCCGCCATTCCTGATGCGCATGCCACCGATGCTATTCCTCCCTCGAGCTTTGTTATTCTGTTCTCAAAAGCTGTAATCGTAGGATTGGCAACTCTTGTGTAACAGTAGCCCGGAGCTTTGTTTTCAAATATTTTTTCCAGATCTGCCGCGCTCTCCTGCTCGAAGGCGCTTGTCTGATATACCGGTGGCAGTGTAGAGCCATTTGTCTCTTTTGTCACGCCGGCATGAAGTAAGCTTGTATTAAATCTCATTGTTTTCTTCTTCTCGTTAATTCTTACATAGTCTATTGTGTTACTAGGAATTGATGAGATTATTATACAAACGTGTGTGTTGAAAGTCAATGCTATCAGTTATACAAATTATTTGTGCGTGGTTATATATTTTGTTTATAGCCATTAATGTCCCTTAAATACTCTGCGGCTGTCGTTGCGGCATTTGCTCCGTCAGATACTGCAGTTACCACTTGACGCAGTGTCTTGGTACGGACATCTCCCGCCACATACAGTCCCGGCTGGACGCTTCTATCATGGTCACCATTTTTTGTTGCAGCATATGTGATGCCGTCCTCACCTGCCACTACATATCCTCTCTCATCGAGCTGCACCAGATTCTTTATAAGCTCTGACTGCGGTACTGAGCCGTATGCCACGAATACTCCGTCTACAGCCAGTGTCCTGCCACTTTTAAGCTTTATGCCTGTCGGCTTTTTTTCTCCATATATTTCTGTCACTGCTTCGTTTAGGACAAGCTCTACATTTTCTTTCTGCTTTAAGAGCTCAACTGTGCTCTGTGCACCGCGGAAGCTGTCTCTTCTGTGAACCAGATAGACCTTCTCACATATATCGGACAGATATAATGCATCATCCAAAGCGGTATCTCCGCCGCCCAGCACTGCGGCTGTCTTTCCTTTATAGAATGCCCCGTCACAGATTGCGCAGTAAGATACTCCCTTTCCGGTATACTCATCCTCTCCCGGCACTCCTGCCTTTCTCGGATATGCTCCTGCGGTATAGATGAGCGCTCTTGCCTCTGCTATCGTGTCATCATCGAATTTCACTCTGTATATCACTGATTCTTCTTTCTCACCATTTTGCACTGCTTCTATCTGCACTGCTTCTTTTTCGATAAATTCTACATCAAGAGACACTGCATGCTCCCTGAATTTTTCTCCCAGGTCGTATCCGTTTATGTTTGGAAGCCCCAGATAGTTGTTCACATTTCCGCTCTCGGCTATCTGGCCTGTCCCCTCGTATTCTTTTTCTGCTACTGCCACATTCAGATTGGCTCTCTTTGCATATATTGCTGCAGACAGTCCTGCCGGACCACTGCCTATTATTATTATATCAAACATGGAATTGGTTCCTTTCATCGTCCATTGAATTTTTTCGGTAACTTATTATATACATTATCCTTAAAAAATACAATAATACCGCCTGCTTTTATAAAACACCTTTATAAAAACAAGCGGTATCAATTTTATCTATCGTATATACATCCTGGCCTCATAAGGTCTGAGCACTGACATATCAGAGGTATCCTTATAATTTGAAATCAGCACCTCCATGCCCTCACACTCCTTTGCAAGCGGCATTGGTATCTCCTTGTCAAAGAAATTGCACACAACAATCATGGTTTTTTCTTCATTCTTTCTGCTGTATGCAAAAATATTCTCATCATCCTCAAGTAAAAGTGTGAATTTACCATCAACAAATACCGGATAATCCTTTCTCAGCTGAACAAGCTTCTTGTAGCAGCTAAAGATTGAATCAGGGTCATTCACCTGTGATTTGGCATTTATTTTGTCGTAATTGTCATTTACTTTTATCCAAGGTGTTCCTGTGGTGAAGCCGGCATTTGCCGAGTCATCCCACTGCATAGGTGTCCTTGCATTGTCACGGCCCTTTGCGTAAATGGACTTCATGATTTCATCCTTTGAGTATCCTTTTTCAAGGCGCTCATGGTACATGTTTATGATTTCACAGTCCTTATAATCCTCGATATCATACTGTACATTTGTCATGCCCAGCTCCTCGCCCTGATAGATGTATGGTGTACCCTGCATGCCGTGCAGCAATATAGCAAGCATCTTTGCAGATTCCACTCTGTACTCCCTGTCATTGCCCCATCTTGACACGATACGCGGCAGGTCATGATTGTCCCAGAACAGACTGTTCCAGCCACAGTTGTAGAGCTCATTCTGCCAGTGAGCCATTATCTTTTTGAGCTTTTTAAACGGAAGCGGTGCAAGGTCCCACTTCTCGCCGCCCTCCTTCTGGTCAAGCCCTATGTGCTCAAACTGGAACACCATAGAAAACTCGCTGCCATCCGGATTGCTGTAAAGCTTTGCGCGCTCTGTGTCTGCGCCCCATGCCTCACCCACGGTAATCAGGTCGCCCTTCTGGAAGGTCTCCCTGCTCAGTTCCTTAAAATATTCCTGAAGCCTTGGTCCGTTTATGGTGATCCTCTTGTCCGGCTCTTTTGCTATCTGGTCGATTACATCAAGTCTGAAGCCGCCGACTCCCTTGTCCATCCACCAGAGAATCATATCGTAGATTGCTCTTCTGACCTTTGGATTCTCCCAGTTTAAATCCGGCTGCTCCGGTAAAAACTGATGGAAATAATACTGTCCGATTTCCGGCACATATTCCCATGCGCTTCCACCGAAACAAGCCTTCATATCACTTGGCGGCACGCCTTCATCTCCGTCTCTCCAAATATAGTAGTCATGGTATGGATTGTCCTTGCTCTTTTTAGCCTCCTTGAACCACCTGTGCTCGTTTGAAGAATGATTTAAGACAAGATCCATCATAATTCTTATATTGTGCTTCTTTGCCTCGTTTATGAGCTCTTCCATATCATCGAGACTGCCAAACGTCGGATCAATATCCCTGTAATCCGAAATGTCATAACCGTTGTCCGCCTGCGGTGATTTGAATACCGGCGAAAGCCATATTGCATTGATTCCAAGCGTCTCAAGATAATCAAGTCTTTTGATGATACCCTGTAAATCACCAAAGCCGTCTCCGTTAGAATCCTGAAAGCTCTTTGGATAAATCTGGTAAACTACCGCCTTTTTCCACCATTTTTCATTATTGTTTTTGCTCATTATGCCCTCCTTGTCTCTTCATTATCTCTTTTAGTTATCTCTTTTAGTTATCTCTTTTTGTTATCTCTTTTAGCTGCCTCTTTTTGTAAAAATTCAGCCTCGTTTCTTTAATGCTGTATCAAATTATGCTATTTTACAAGCACCACCAAAACCTCACAGCTTTCAAGCTTAAGCTCGGATGCTCCCACTGAAACAGTGCTCTTTTCAGCATCATTTGTGTTTGACAAAAGCACCTTTTTCACACTGCCATCCAGCCTGATTTGTGCCTCTTTACTGCCAAAATTTGCCACAACCAGCACGCGCTTATTTTCATCCTCTCTGTAATAAGCCATGATGCCATCTGTATCCTCATATGCCGGAACACATCTGCCGTAGGTGAACAGCTCCTTAAATTCATCTGACTTTCTGAGTGCCACAAGCCTTCTGTAATAGTTCAAAACAGATGAAGGATCCTTTTCCTGCGCCGCAACATTGATAGCCTTATAGTTTTCATTGACCTTAAGCCATGGCTTTGCTGTGGTAAAACCGGCATTTGCCTCATCACTCCACTGCATAGGTGTCCTTGCATTATCCCTGCTCATCCTTCCACAGGCTGCAAGTGCCTGCTCCTTTGATAAGCCTGCTGCAAGCGCTGCCTTGTACTGATCCTTTGTGCTGATATCGTCATACTCATCTATACTGTTCCATTTTGCATTTTGCATACCGATTTCCTGTCCCTGGTATATAAACGGAATGCCTCGAAGCAGTACGCTGACAGTTCCAAGCATCTTGATTCCGGCAGGATTTTGAGCATGCTTTGGTAAAAATCTTGAGGCACCTCTCGGCTCATCATGATTTTCTATGATATTGGCCTTAAAGCCGTACTTTTCTGTCTCAAGCTGTGAACCAAGAATGGTCTTTCTCCATTTGTCAAAATCTATTTTCGGTGCATCATACCATCCATGCTCTCCATCACTTAAGCACTGTGCACAAAAATCAAATATCGTTGAAAAATGCCCATTCTCACCGATAAACTCCGGCAGCTCCTCAGGCTTCATATTGAATACCTCGCCAACCGTAAATGCATCATACTTCTTAAATGTATTGTTCTTTAATTCCTCTAAGAGCTCTCCGACACCTTCTGCACTTTCAACCATCTTGTAGCAGGCAGCCAGTCCGTCCTCTGCATCCGGCTCAAAATCAGGGAAATCGAGATTTTTCTTTATATTGATTATCGCATCTATTCTAAATCCTGACAAGCCCTTATCAAGCCACCAGTTAATCATCTCATAAAGCTTTTGTCTTAGCTTTTCATTCTCCCAGTTTAAATCCGGCTGCTCCTTCGCAAACATGTGCAGATAATACTTGTCCGTGCCCGGCACCTTCTCCCAGCAGCTTCCTCCAAAATAAGAGCGGTAATTGCTCGGCGGATTGCCGTTTTTACCTTTTCTGAAATAAAAGTAATCAGCATACTCTCCATCCGGATCCTTAAGTGCCTTTTGAAACCATTCGTGCTTATCCGAGCAGTGATTTATTACCAGATCCATGATGATGTGCATATCACGCTTCTTTGCCTCGGCAAGGAGCTCATCAAACTCCTCCATAGTACCGAATTCTTCCGCTATCGCATAGTAATCAGATATGTCATATCCCTGATCCACAAATGGCGATTTATATATCGGAGACAGCCATATGATGTCAATTCCAAGCGATTTTAAATAATCCAGCTTTGAAATGATACCTCTTAAATCTCCTATTCCGTCACCGTTTGTATCCAGAAAGCTCTTTGGATAAATCTGATATGCCACCTTGTCATGCCACCATTTTCTCTCCATAATGTGTACCTCTTATCTAATCATAAATTTTGCTCTCATTTACATCTTGAGCACTTTGTCTTGATGTATTATACTGCTATTATAGAAAGTGTTTAGTATAAATTCTTGCAATATTTTTTCATTTTATAACACAATACTGCTCTTATAATTTTAAAGGGTATATTTTTAAAAGCTATGGAGAAACAACAATATGAAAAACAATAATCCGCCTGCCCTCGGGCAGAAAGAAAACGCAAAGCACGGAGAAGTATTTTTCCCCGTTCAGAAATATATAACAAGACTTGCAGCAGATTACCCTGTCATCACTACACACTGGCACGACGAGGCAGAGCTCACACTGATTACAAAGGGCTCATGCACCTATCAGATTGATTTGCTCGAATATGAAGCAAAGGAAGGCGATATCATCTTTATCCCGCCACTGCTGCTGCATTCCATTTCAATAAGGGACTGCGACGAATTTTACTCGGAAACGTATGTATTCCATATCAATTTTTTAGGTGGAAACAATACCGATATATGCTCTTCAAGATATCTGACTCCGCTAATCAACCATGAGTTTACCATGCCTTACCTGATTGCACCGAAGCATCCGGCATATACATCCCTTTGCAAATGCTTCATGCGCATAACAAATCTATACTCCAGTCAGGAATTCGGCTATGAGCTGGCCCTAAAGGCATTTCTGCTTCAGGCAATATTTCTATTGCTGCAATACAGTGAAAAAAATGCTGATTTTGGTGTCAACACATCCTCCGATAAGCTCAAAAATGTGCTCGATTACATCGAGATGCACTATGCCGAAAGCATCCAGGTTTCAGAGCTTGCCGGGCTTTGCTATTTCAGTGAATACCACTTCATGCGTTTCTTCAAAAAACACATGAACATGACCTGCGTGCAGTATATCAACAATGTGCGTCTTGAAAAATCTGTGGAACAGTTCGAGCGCGGCAACACCTCAATTTTAGATGTCTCACTGTCTGTCGGATTTCACAATCTGAGCTATTTTCACAGGGCATTTAAAAAGAGGTATCATATGACACCTCTTTCCTTTATCAAAAGCCTTGAATAAATATTTATTTGCACGCAATCACTCTGAGTATATACTCATATGACCTCTTTGCAGAGGATATGGAAAGCCTCTCCTCAGTCGTATGGATATCATACATGTCCGGTCCCATTGATATGCAGTCGAGTCCTTCAATCTTGCCGCTTAAAAGTCCGCACTCGACACCGGCATGAATAGCCTCAACTGTAGGCTTTTTGCCATACATCTCCTCAAAAATCCGTACCATATCCTCGCGGAGCTTTGAATCCTTCTTGTACTCCCATGCAGGATAATCACCCTCAAATGTAACCTCTGCCGCAAAAGCGCCTGCTATGCATACAAGCTGGTTCTTAAGGCTTTTTTTAGCCACACCGACAGAGCTTCTGACTGCGTATCTTAAAGTGACAGCAGCATCGTCCGATTTTAAAACTCCCAGATTAAGCGAGGTCTCAACAAGCTTATCGATTTCCCGGCTCATTCTGATGATGCCGTTTGGCAGTGCCTCGATAAGTGCGATAACCCTTGCGCTGTCCTTTGCACTTATAGCTGACTCACTGCAGTCAGTCTCCTCTGACACAGTAAGCTCAAGTTCAGGATCAGATGTCTTAAACTCCTCCGCAATCTCAGCTGCTGCCTGTTCTATCGAATCCTTCACTGCCGCAGCCTCATCAGGTGCTACAATAATCTGTGCAGTACACTCTCTTGGAATGGCATTATCCTTTCTGCCGCCCTCTATAGAAGCTATAGCTACAGGTGCTGATGCGTCGCGAAGCAGTCTGGACATAAGAGTATTGGCATTGCCCCTTCCCTTATCAATCTCTGAGCCTGAGTGTCCGCCAGTGAGACCTGATAAGCTCACAGTAAGCTTTGTTCCGCTCACTGTCTCTCTCTCTACAGGCAGCTTCACATCGGCTCTGCATCCACCGGCGCAGCTTGCGAGCATCACGCCCTCCTCCTCGCTGTCCATATTAAGAAGCTTCTTTCCCTTAAGCATAGACACATCGATGCCTGTAGCACCCTCCATGCCGACCTCCTCGCATACAGTGCATACAAACTCAAGACGTGGATGTGACAAGCTGTCATCGTCCAAAATAGCAAGCGCATATGCCACCGCGATACCGTCATCTCCACCGAGTGTAGTGCCCTTTGCCGAGATAAAATCACCATCTATCAAAAGGTCCAGGCCTTCCTCGTCCATATCCTTATCACAGTCAGGTGTCTTCTCGCAAACCATATCCATGTGCCCCTGCAGTATGATTGGCTCCACATCCTCATATCCTTCTGATGCTTCCTTTATGATTATCACATTGTGAAGCTCATCCTGGTAATGCTCAAGGCCTCTTGCCTTTGCAAACTCCACCAGATAATTACTGATTTTCTCTTCCTTGTATGATGGATGAGGAATACTGCATATATCCTCGAAAAACGAAAAAACGTTCTTTGGCTCTAAATCTGTTAATACTCTCATTTTACTCTCCTTAAAAAAAGTCTGCCGACGAATCCGCCGACAGACATATTATAACACAATCCGGTATTTAATTGTATATGTATTATTCAAGTCCAAATCTTCTCTTTACGGCATCGACCAGATAGTCGGCTGTCCCTCAAAGAGCTTATCATGCAGCTCGTCAGCCTGTGTATCAAAAATGTCAAATGGATCTGGTTGTTGGGGACAAAAATATCTTCTCATATCTATAATACATCTCTCACAATCATAAGTGCAAAGCCGAGCAGATTCTGTCCTCTCCACTTTTCCATTTCCAGTCTTTTAGGATCCGTCATCGACAATCCAATTCCCCATATGCAGTCCCTCACAGCACATTCCGCTAAAACGGCATCTCCTGTAGCTTTTAATTTGGCTTTCAATTCTGGATTTTGAAATTTTGCACAAAGTCCATTGTAAACAACAATCTGTCGCTTTCCATTCCAGATTGTTTCATTATAATTTGAAACCTTTCTTCCCAAAGCCTTAATTTGTGCAACATCTGTAGTTTCAAGGATTTTCTCCGCTATTTTAGTATCACCAAAACAATTTGCTTTTTGATACATCATGTACTGTTCCATTGATGAAAATGTTATTCCGCCACATTCAAATTCACTTAAATACCAGTTACTAAGGTATCCATTCTCTTCATCCGGATTATGAAAACAAACTATATTCATTTATACTTTACCTACCTTTTTTACTGCCAAATCAAGTTCTAAATCATGAAGTCCATAATAGGCTTTCCTAAGGAAATCAACAGATACTTTATTTATTATCTCTGCGCTTGGAATATCATAATACCACTGATAATAAGCATAAAATTCACCAATCCAATCCGGCATAAACCCCTCGATTGCCTTCCCCTGCTTTAACTTATATTTTTCTGTATCTGAAAAGTAATTCCAAAGCTCTTTCGCATCCATAGTATTAACATAAGCCATCGCATCGTCAATACTTTTTCTGGTTTTACTTTTCATATACGTATTTATAAAATCTTCTGTATCACTATCTGGATAAGAATGTGCCACAAAATCAAACAATTTGCCTTGATTTTCCACTACATCACCCAGATACGCTTCTGAATATGCACCCATTTTCTCACCTCTAAAACAATGTACTAAAAACATTCGTAACCTTATTTGCATCTGAATCTACTAAATCACGCATATTTTTTCTTGCTTCAATATCTCTTTGATTATACTTATTGTTAAATTCGCTGTAATCAACTTGAAGTAAATCACTTTCTATCTCGCGTAAATTTGCATATGCTTTTTCTGTCTTAATACAATACTGAATCCCCAATCCGCCTAACGAAAGCAATTCTTCAAGAATATCTATATCAATATTATCTCTAACAAATTCTTTTGCAATATAAAAATATGATGCATTTGCACGCCATCCCTTTATCACATCATATGCATCGGTATCAATACCATATTTATCAATAAACTTTGCTGCAAGCATCCTATAACGCTTGGAATCAGCAGCATCGCGATGTTTCATAAGTTCTGCAAGCCACGATAAAACATCTTTCTCCTGAAAATCAAAAATTTTTAGATTCTCTGTATTTAACACATACTTATGAACCCATCCATTCTGTTCATTAGGTCTGCAAACAGCCCATTCTTTTGCTAAATCAATGTTTTCCGTCAGATAAAATCCACGACCATAATCATGTTTATCGTCTCCGCCACCAAATATTGGTGTTACTATTTTATTAGGGGAACCATGGTATAAAATTATTGTATCCATTTTAATTACCTGTGGCATTCTTAAACCTCCCTTCATTCAAGAAATCAATAATCAAATTGATATTGTAATTTGATAATTTAACATCATAAACAAATACCTCATGATTCTAACATCAAATGATTATATAAACATATTTTGTAACATATATTTTTTCATTTTCTTAAGTTCATCGCACTTACGTTGGTGAAGAGTGATGAGCTTGTCAAGCTTGCTAAAATACTGTCCTATCCTAATTTGTTCTTCCTTTTTAGGAATTAAATATTCAGTCAAAGCAATCACTGACCAATTAACGTATATTTGAGTATTACCTTGTGCCTGTTTGATTATTTTTTCTCTAATATTAGGAGTATTTAACATCTCATAAATAAATAGTGAATCATATTCCTCGTCATTAATCTCGATTCGTTCTGTTCGTTGGTTATAGACATAAACCCCTGATTTTTCAATCAATAACGCTCTTCCAATAATATTTCCTGATGTTGTTTTATCATTCAATATCATTGTCAAATCACCTTTATTTAATACTCGTTTCAGAGTCTTTTCTGACTCAACAGCTCTTATCCCTTGGTCATTATAAACACTATTTTCGGAATAACTTCCAATGCTTATTACTTTGTATTTTCCATCCTCTGAAAATTCAGATTCAATTGATGTACCACCTGTTGCTATTCCAAAGTCTTCTAACTTACGTTGTTCCCAATCCTTAGTAACTCCAGCAAATATTTAGTTAGGCTTTCATACACGACATTCACCTCGCATTTACGTTAATTCAACCTTCAACTGATTCTTTATCTTTTTTCTTCTGTCTGAAACAAATTGCAAAAACTCATCGTAACTATACTGCATTTCCGGCAGATAATTTATTTTGCGATACTGGATTTTATCTGTATCTGTTGGGCACATCTCTGCAAACCATTCTTCGAAATCCTTGTCCTGTTTTTCAATATTTGGAATTGCCGCTAAGAGCTGAAGGTTACTAATATCATTCACATGGTTCATGTATTCTTCGACTTTATCCTGTGCAATTCCCTTCTTCAGCAGAGATGTCTTAGTAAACTTGCTCTTGGGATAGATGTGGTCTATATGGAACTTGTTGTTGTAATCCAAAGAAGGATACAGCATCATTAAAACCATCAACGTATCTGCTCTACCATATTGAAGTTCTAACAGAGTCTCGATATCATCATCCGTAAAGACAATTGTTTTACTCGTTCCACGCAGTCTGTTGATAATTTCATCCAGCGGAAATTCATTGTTTCTATTCGCTTTGATGACCTCACGCAGAGGACGAAGAATGCTGTCTGCCTGTCCGCCAAATGCCCTTTTTATCAGGGACATAGTTAGCCATTTCTTGATTTTCTTCCTGTTATTAACCGTATTAGAAGAAACCTCTAAATTGCTCGGATTGCCAATCGTCATAAGATAATATGCAATCGGAATAACAGCATTATTGGATTTCAAGCTGTCTCTTGAAAATCCAAAGCTTGAAACAAGCAAAAATGCCTGAGTAATAGATGTTTTTATCGTTTGCCAGTTCTGCTCAATCTTGAGCATGTTTTGTTTGTTGAAATTATCGACCTTAAAAGCAATATCGCTAAACCCAGTCAACACCAAGGATGCCTTCAGAATGAAATCCTTGTTTACGTTAAAGCCAGAACCTATCGTGTTGATGTAATCGACAAACTCTGTGATTTCTTTCCTTGCATCTAAAGATTCCCACTGTGCTGTAGCAATCGATAATAACAAATCCGAGTAACTCAATACTGTACCACCGCTATTGACGCGAATAAAAATTTGCAGAACTTTGTCCAGTTCCTCTGATTTTACTTTGTAATAGCTGATGCTCGGCTGAGTATGGATCACCTTAAAAAGCTGCGATAATGTCGCATTTGCAAAGATACACTGATCCTGTGTGTAAACACCAGAAAAAGCTATATTTTGCATCAGATAATTCATGATATCTCCTAATTCTGTCATGTCAAGTATCTTTCCAACTTCAAACCAGTAATGATCTGTGTCGTTCTTCACCTCTTCAGCAGTGAGAAATGAAAATTCATATTTATCCGTTTCGTCTTTCGCCTGTTCAACAATATTCAAATAAAGCTTTCTCTCCGGGAATGCAGAGTTGTTCTTCCACTGTTTAAACGGCATTTTGTATGCATAAGTTCCCTTTAAGCCAATATAAATAGATGTCAGTCTTTGCTGACCATCCAAAACAGCCATAACGTTGTCATTTCCAGTTAAATTTACCTTCGGATTATGCCTTGCAGTTTTCTCATGAAAATTCTGCAAAAAGGAATAAAAGTCGTAGAGTGTATTTTGATCCTTAGACAGTTCCCAAAACAGAAATGCTCCAAATGGGTAATCCTGCATTACGCTGTCAAAGAGCTTTTCTATTTGAGAAGTATTCCACACAAACTCTCTCTGTATAGAGGGAAGCACATATTTATTCGCAGATATATCCTTTACGACATCAGCAATTGTTAACGGTGATTCATATGCCACAGTCTTACACCTCCTCTTTCTTTACATAATGTAGTTCTATGTCATACCCTAAAGCATCAAGCATCTGCACAAAGGTTTTGTTCATAACGCCATCACCTTTTTTGATGATTCGATTTACATACTGCCCGGTGGTTCCTATTGTCTCGGCAAGCTGAGTCTGAGTCTTTCCGGTCTCTATGCATTTTACTTTCACATCAACTTCTATATTATTTTTCAGCATTTCTACCACCTCGCTCGCATTATTAAAAGCAACACATTTAGGATAAATTATAACACAGTATTTCTTTTTCTTCAATCCTATTAAAACGCATTAAAACGCAAAAAGGGCCCCAAGCCTTCCGACCTAAGTACCCTATCCTAATCTTCCTTATTCTGCTTTCATTTCGGTGCCGTCCTTGAACACCATCATCACATCTTCCTTGCTTTTTACTACAATTTTCTCCACCAGACTGCTCCAAAGGGCATCGTCAAATTCTGTGATAACGCCTTCCTGGTCTTTCAGGACTGTGATGAATCTGCCCATCTGTTCATACCTTGCTTCATTATCAGAAATTGCAGTGCTGACTTCATCATACTGTGCTTTCAGCCTGTCATAGCGTTTCACCAAGGCATTGTAACGTTTATTGTAATCATGGTTATTTTCTACATAATACTGCGGCACTTCGCCTTCATTAGTTTTCGTCTTCTTCGTCAGAAAATCTACTGTGTAGGACTTCTGCAGCAGAGCATCGCCCTTGTATTTTTCATTGGTGAGAATACTCCGTACCGTTGACTGATTCCACTTATCCTTCAAATGCAGAGGACTGGGCATATTTATATACGCCGCATTTATTCAGATCCACATCGCTGTAGGTTTCCAAGTCCAAAGATAAACTATTGATTTTTTCCATTATCGTCACCATCCTTTACAGCAAAGCAGACGGCAGAAAACTTTCTGCCGCCCGCCGCACTCATCTTATTTCAGGTTTTTCATGCGTTCCTCGTGGTATTCCAGATCACGCTGTTCCTTTTCCTGCTCTCGCTTCTCACGTCTGTGGTCAAAGATAAAGCTCTGAATGGCCGAAACCAAGAATGTGATGCTGAAGCAGAGCCACATTACCAAAAGTGCTGTTGTCAAAACTGTCTGCAGCATTGTCATAGATTTTCACCTGTCCTTTCTTATGCGAGGAAATCGTCCTCAGCCGCTGTATCTGCAAAATCATCCTCAGCGCGGGACTTGCCGCCAAGAAACTCACCGTCTACAATCTTCTGGAGATTGTTCAGGCCGCAGGCGATGCCCTTGTTGCCGTTGGAGTTAAAAGCATAGAAGTTGATGGATGCACGGCCATATACACCGCTGTATACTTCGCTGCGGTCAAGGATCGGCTGGCGGTCAGCATCTACAATGCCGGGAGCCGTTGCACTGTTGGCATTGATAAAGTAGCTGTCTGCGTAAGCCGCATCATCCGGACGCTCCAAATCGCCGTCACGAAGCGGAGTTTTCAGTACCGAAAGTGCAGGCACACTCTTGCCGCTGCCCTTCAGCTTGGATTCGCCCTCGGTGTAAGCCGCCTGGATTGCTGCCTTGATCTTGTTTACGGTTGCGGTATCACTCTTCGAAATGATGAGGGATCTTCCTTATCTGAAATCCTTCAGTCTGGTGCGGAGCTTCAGCAAAATACGCTGTTTACGCTTGCCGACACCACGCTGACTCATACCCACAGCCTGTCCGATCTGCGTTTCGGTGCAGTTCTGGCTGTACAGTTCCATGATGGTGCGGTCGATTCCCTCCAGCTCGTCCAATGCGTTATGCAGTTCCTCAAGCAAAACCTTCTTCATATAATCAGCTTCAATATCTGTAGCCTGATCGGCTGTCTCAAACTCTGTATCTTCGTAGAGCTGATCCAGTGACACCGGCTTCATTTTGCCCTCGTATTCCTGTTTGCTTGCCCTCTGATTCTGCTTGTCCTCACGCCACAGCGGACGCATATATGCGTAATACTGCTCCTCTGTTGCCGGAACCATAATCGCTTTAACCTTCTTATTTCCGATTCTCGACCACTGTACCTCTTCGGCATTGATATTGAATGCCTTGATGGTTTCCGGTGTTACCTCCATTGGAATGAAATACTTTTTGTTTGTCTGTAGATTGTCCATAGTGCAGACCCTCCTTCGGTCTCATACCGAAGTGAGAATCCACACAGGACTTCCCATAATAATTGGCCATAAGAATGAATCCTCACTTCTTAACTGGCCAACCGTCCCGATGGGTTGACTTTATTCGATTGTTGTCCGTCTCACCGCTTCGGGCATCCTTGATCAGTGGATGAACGCTGAGACGGCAGAACACATTTTTGTTCTACTTAAAGTATAGGGAAAGCAAAATAGTAATGGAAGATAGCAAAATTACACATTACTTTTACAATTTAGTAATGCTATTTGAGTTGATTTATCGATGATTTTTTAGTATAATTCTAAATATACATATAATTTAGCATTACTTTTTTGAGACCAAAAAATAAAGCCATGCCAAATTGCATGACTTTCATTACAAGAAGAGAACTACATTATGCCTGAAATCAGAGAAAATTTTTATGAAAACATACTGTTCAAGTTTGAGAGCTGCTCTTGTGATTGTGTAGAAGATATTGAGCATATAACGCCGGGCATGGAGCCTAAGCGTACATTTAAACTGCAAGCACATCCAGAGCAAAAAAGAATATTCGGATATGCTGCAAAAAAGGGCTTAGTCCGTATTTCCGATAATGGTTCAATAGAGCAATCTAATATTTTGGGTGAACTTATAGCATTACCTGGAAAAGATTCAAAGGAACTGGCCCGCTTTATGAAAGACAATGGTTTCATATTTCCTATATCATCAATGGGCTATCAAGAAATCGATGAGCTGTCACTTTACAATATTATCGATAGATTACGATTAACCGTTGAACTGATGACAGCGGCAAATGAAATACACAAGAATTATCTAAAAATATTGCAACTAACCGCAGTGCTATTATTTGCAAAGGATTTTTCGTATGGAGCTGACATGACCGATATAAAATATATTAGCTGCCATCATTCATATGTAGATTTATTGCAAAACCCGCCCATTATGCTTTCGCCAATGCGCAAACAAGAAGAATTTGATGGTGATTTTTTTACAATAAATGATTCCATATTTGGCACTTATTCTCTCAATATATCCGAATATAATGATATTATAGGTGGCTACTCCTCCGTTCCCGGATTTAAATCTGATATATTCAAAAACATCACTGCAATGTATGTGAACGGAGAAGATACCGGCATGAATAGAAAAATCACAGAGGTTTTATTTCATTTTTTTCATGAAGTTGCAGCTATTGACCTTTCGAGTTTGACTTTTTGTACTGATCCGCGCATTGAAAATCTCAGCGACAATTTGAAAGCCGGTTTGATTGAAATAGCTGATTATATAGTCGGTGAAGAAATCAATGCCAATCTTGGGGGAATACACCCGGTGTATAATGCCAAAACTATGTCTCCCTCCTGGAAAGTTGATTCATTATTATGCGCTGCTTATTTTTCCATATTCTATTTAAGGCCTGATTTAGAATTATACCGTCCTTGCGATAATCCTCGCTGCGGAAAATACTTTCTGGTACGAACGACCTCCACAAAAGTCAGATACTGCAGCACAGAATGCTGTAATCGGGTTACCCAGGACAGATACAGAAAAAGGAAGCGTGAAAAAGAAGAAAACTGAAAAAATCCCTTTACTCTGACAATTCCAAGTAAAGGGATTTTTCGCTTTTTATTATTCATCATGTACACCGTACGGTGCTGGCGATTCCGCTACCATTGATGCAGGTCTGGTAGGCATAGTAGTATATGTAACAGGGGAGGATGGTGGTACTATCGGATTTTCTCCTGTTGATTTAATCTCATCTCTTCCCAGAACAGCTTCAATACATTCTGCGAGAGCCACCTTTTCCTTCAACGGTTTTCCTGAATAGTGATACATAAGATATCTGGTGTCCATAACAATACCCTGAATTCGCTCATACGGTTTTTTATTATATCGCCAGTCTCCAATGGCTTCTCCAATATTTCCCACAAAGGAATTCAGCTTAAAATAGTTTTCTTCCATATTGTATGGCATAATAAAGGCATTAAATAGCGAATCTGTTTTCACTCCTTTATACTTTTCAAGATACTCTCCGTAGGTAATCTGTTTATTGATAGATGATCCATTCGGCAAATGGTCTGGAATTCCTGTTCTTCCGTATTTATAACACTTAGCATCCAAAATGTAATATTTGTCATTATAAATCATAATGGTATCTGGCATCAGCGGATGCTTTTCTTTATATTTTCCATAATCAAGCAACCATCTGGAACGAGGAAAATATTTTTCCTTATCCCTTTCTCCAAATGCTCTGTCTATCAATTTTTCCCACACATGGTCAAAATCATCTGTGCCAAAATAGAACTGCTTATCTGATGTTTTCTCATCCATGTATTCAAGCATATCCTTCATTCCCTGAAAGAGCCGCTTTTTCTTATCATCGTAGGTACTTGCAAGTTTAGAACGGACTATTTGAATTGATGTCTTAATATCTGGGTATACACCCGGTTTCTCAGGTTTATACGGAACATAAAGCCATCCCAATCGTTCAAAAGCTTCATACACACAATATTTATTAATCTGCGTTATGAGCTTTGCGTCGTTTGGTGTGGTAGAACGCACCTCAAAATTTGTATATATAAATGAACTGACTCCGTTTTTGCACTGCACCAGAGGCATTTGTTTTCTTGCAGTCCTTGCCCAGTCTTGCTTTCCGGTCGGAGCCACCTTATATGTTTGTTCTGTTTCTACATAATATTTTCCACCAATATCAAAATAATACTCTATCACACTTGTGTATGCATTGATTGGAAAATCAACAGATTGTGGTGCAGCAAATTTGTTAACCGCAAGCAGTCTGTCATCTCGCGTTGTGAATTCGGACAGAACCTGTATAAGATGCCTGATATCAGTCCTAATTGCTTTGTCTTCGTCTGGTAATTGATATCCGATAGGGAAATAAACCATCGCATCATCGGTATCGGCCTTAATGCCGACAAAGCGGTCTCCATCTTCATTTGTATTCACATGGCAGTGATCTTTTATATTAAATTCTGAAAGCTTTCCAAAGGCTTCATCTAAATCCATATCAACTCACCGCCTTAATCTTCCGGATTTGTGAATGCACTCCTCACATTCTCCTTAAACATCTTAAACCTATCAAGTTTTTCAGCATACATAAATGCTCGAATAACCTGTTCCAGACTTTGGTACTCTGTTGTTTCAAACATAATCTCTCGATTAAATTTAAAGGCATCATCCCACAAATACTTAATTACCTTTTCTGGGAATTTTCGATTCTGCTTCATCGCATCTCGTACTTCTGCAAGTCTTGCTTTCTCAGTATCTGTGAGCTGCTTATGACTTTCCTTTTTACGCAGACTGTCATATTCTCCATCTGCAAGATCTCCCATTCTTTCATCAAACTTCAGATCTCTCAGATGTACGAAATATGCACCCAGACGCTTATCTTCTGCTGATGTCATTCTGGCACCGTTTCCTACCACAATCTTGTTGATTTCTGTGCAGAAGTCTTTCCAGGTCACAGAAGTATCCAAAATAGTCGCATCTGCCAACGATGGATCTACATTTTCAAAATTATTTTCAATAAGGCGCATATCCCATCTGCGCTGGAATGCCGTATCCAAAGTAAATACATTTTGATCGGATGTATTCATTGTTCCAATTATAGAAAGGTTCGATGGAATTCGCACTTTATGCTTTTCGTCACCATATACAATCTTTGCAATATTGGCATTTGTGATACCATACTCACTTGTTCCGATAGGAAATCCATCGTCATCAACCTCGCGGTATTCGACTTTTCGATCAAGTAATTGAAATACCTCGCCAAAAATAGCAGGCGCATTGCCACGATTGATTTCTTCGATGATAAGGATATATTCCGTAGCTGGATTTTTGTACGATTCCTTCAGAATATTGGTAAATGGACCTGCTGTAAACTTATAACTTACCTGTCCATTTTCATCAACAGCAGGCAGAATTTGACCAATGAAATCTGAATATGTATAGTCTGGATGAAAAACCAATCGCTCTACTCTACTTGTCGGCCTGCAGTATTCGTGTTCGATAGTATAGCTTTTTCCAGAGCCTGGAACTCCATACAACAACACATTACATCCTGTTGTCAACCGTTCAAACGCATCATAATCAATTCTCGTCTCTTCATATGAAATATCTTGCAATTGCTCCTCTGTCAACTCAACGGATGCTAATATGCTACCAATGAGTTGAACACGCGTGTCATGATTGTGGATCAAGGAATAACCAACTAATCTCTCCAGTCCTTTATATATCGAATAGAAACCAACCTCATTTTCGGATATTCCTAATACATCTCGCATCTTTGATGCAGTATTTGTCTTATTGCATATAATGTACTTATCTATAATTGAGTCTTCAACTGAATCAAACAGAAAGGCCTGTAATGCCTTTCCCTCGTTGGCATATTCCTCTGGGTTTCCATCGTTATTTACAAGATTAATAACAGGAAAATCCTGCAAGACTCCAGTACACACTTCTCCCATCTTTGTTACATATTTTTTTTGGTACGCATTCAAAATCCATTTTATTAAAGGAATATTGTCTGCGTACAGTGTTCTATCAGCTGTTCTCTTTAAAATTCCTGATTGGACATACATCTTTGCCCAGACATCAAAGCCAATTGCTCTTTCATTGACTTCCTTGCCACCACTGCTTCGAACCCTAAGAAGTTCATCAATAAACCCTTCATTAATATCTTCTAATGAATTGCATTCAACAATTTTTGAAAAATCGTAGGGAGACAAATATGCTTCAGAAGCATTCCTATCATACAACGCAATTAAACAAGTTAAAACAAGCTCCGAAGGATAATACTTGAAAGTATCATCTTCGTATTGGTAATTTAAAACATAATAAAACGAAAATTCTTGAATAGTGAGTTTTTCTTCGGCATAAAGACGCCCTAATTCCGTCAAATGTTCTTCCGAATCTAAGCAACCGTATGCCTTAAAATATGTGAATAAAGCTCTTCTAATACGCCCTTTGGCATTATCGTAACTCTTGTATACTCCACATGATCCAAGTTCTTGTTCGGCCGCATCAATTTCTTCTGGTGAGGATTCACTTGTTATGTTTCTATTAACTAACACCTGTAAAGCCTTACGTGTTGTTTCGCTAATGTACTTGTGAGTATCCATTGACCATTTCATACCTCATCCTTCTTTCTATATACATTTCATAATTTCATCTATAATACCCATCAATACATCGACAACTACTGAGTTTCCAGCTTGCTTGTACATTGGTGTATCTGCAACAGCTATCTTAAAATCATCAGTGAATCCCATTAATCTCAAGCATTCCCTTGGAGCCAATCGTCTGATTCTTCCATTTGTTGTTACATAATTATCTTCACCGGCTCTATGCATCTTATGCATTGTACTCATTAATGGGCGAGCAATTGGAAGATCTATTTCTGGTTTCATTGAAAAGCCTCCTGTCCCTTCACACATAATTCCTGGAAGAATTCGTTCTGACAAAAAATACTTTTCTGGAACAACCTGCCCACCATCTTTGACCACTATTTCTTTATCGCAGGCTTGCACATTCCCATCCGCTGCATTTTCAAGCAAAAAGGACTGCATAGTAAATTTCAGTTCCTTTTCTGGTGGGAATACAAAACTCTCTCCACCTGTTTTAAATCCGACTACAAAAACTCGTCTTCGCTTTTGTGGGATTCCATAGTTAGCAGCATCTAAAATCTGTGTGTGCAAAGTATATCCAAGTGAGTCAAAGACCCGCTGGACAACTTCCCACGTTCTGCCTTTATCATGTTTCATAAGTCCCTGGACATTTTCATAAATAAAAGCCTTTGGTTCTATTTCTTTTACCAAACGTGCAAATTCATAAAAAAGTGTACCTCGTGCTTCTTCTAATCCCTTCTGATACCCCAACAATGTGAAGCTCTGACAAGGACTACCTCCAACAAATAAATCCACTTTCCCTCTATATTCATTTCCCTCCAAAAATCTCACATTATGATAATAATGGTCTTCGTCCATATTGTAATTTGCAAGATACGATTTCTTGACCGCGTTTATTCTCCTTGGAGGAATTTGTGACTTTATATACTCCTTTCGAGCTTCTAAAGTATCATATTTCTTTAAATTCTCTGCTATTTCCTCATCTGATTTCAAGAGCTCAATTTCACCATTATCACAAGCAAAAACTATGTCGTGAGGAATACCCAACCTCTTTAATGCAAATTCAGCAGCACCTATTCCGCTAAACACTGTGGCAACTTGTAATCTTCCTTTTCGTGAATCATCAGAGACTTTATCAAAAATACCAGTAAGATTAATACGTTTCACCACTTCCATCATCACATTCACTGCAATAGAATTGCCTACCTGCCTATACATCTGAGTGTCTGGAACAACAATCTTAAACGAGTCAGAAAAACCCATTAAGCGAAGGCATTCTCTTGGACTTAAGCAACGCGCAACGCCTCTTTCTCCGTTGTATTCGCCCTTATAGATTCTGTTATCATTTTCTATTCTGTTTGGTATTTCACTCTCAAACCTCATATCCCCAAACCAATTGTATTGTTGGCAGGCTACCTGGCATCGAGCAATTTTTCCATTTAGAGCAACATGTTTTTTTTGCTTTGGGTCTATAGCTCTCTTAAACCCCTTTTCTGGAAGATAATATTTGTTGTCAACCTTTTTATCTAATAAAGCACTCATATCATGTGTAAGTTTTATCTTTTGTGGTTCCATAATCTTTTCAAATAGATTTGAATATTCTTTCTTGAATCCCACAACAAATATACGTCTTCTGTTTTGAGGAAGACCAAAATCCTTAGCATTGAGAACCCAATATTTCCACACATATCCCAGTGTATCAAAAATGTTAGAAATGACCTTCCATGTATGTCCATTATCATGGTTCAGCATTCCTGTTACATTTTCGTAGATAAACACTTTTGGCTCTACTTCTTTAACCAATCGTGCGTATTCATAAAAAAGCGTACCTCGTGCTTCCTCAAGTCCACCTCGTTTTCCCATGATAGAAAAGCTTTGACAGGGACTCCCACCAACGAATAAATCAATTTTTCCTTTAAATTCATTTCCGTCAAGTAACTTTACATCTTGGAAATAAGCATCATTTTCAATAGTATAATTTGCTTTATATGACTGTTCTACATAGTTTACTCCGGCCTCTTTATCATATATTTCAGAAATATATTTGTTACGGTCTTCATTTGTCATATTCTGCGTATTTTTAACTATATCTTTATATTCTGTTTTGAGTTTCCTCTCACCATTATCACACGCAAATATAACCCTATGATCAATTCCTAATAAATCCAGTGCATGCTCAACTGCACCAATTCCACTGAATACAGTTCCAACGTTTATCATTTTACTCACTCCTTAATATCCACATTTTTTTCGCTATTAACCCATTCGTCTATTTCGGAGCGTTTGAATTTCAACAGCTTACCACCAACACGATGTGATGGCATATTCTTTTTCTTTATCCATGTGCGAATAGTTGAGGTTTTTACCCCCAAATACTCTGCCGCATCTTCTATATTGATATAATTATCACTATTTTCCATTTTCATCCTCCTGTACGCTACATAACATCATTATATATTATAATGCAAAGCGGCCTAAAAGTCAATGTTTTACGTATTGTTTTATGCAGTTTCATATAGTTTTATATAGTTTTTACCCATCAAAAAACACCGAACGGTATCTAACACCCTTTACACGATAGCTCTTCATGAACGATAACTCTTTTCTGCTATCGTTCATTGTTTGCACCCACCCATTCTTCCAACCGCTATCTGCTGCTCGTCAAACACCGCAAAAAGGCAAAAAAAGAAGGCTTCTGAAATCCAGCATTTCAAAAAGCCTTATATCAAGCGGTTTTTAGCATATTCTGTTGTCTGTGCGTATCGTGTCTTTGTATCAATCCAATGGTCTTTATTTCATAGATTGACAAACCTTTCACATTTTCCTGTCCTGTTATTGCTATTCTAGTAAGAATTTTTGATACTGCCTGTGGTGTATAGAATTCTCCCGCCTTCTTACCGGTCTCTGACGCAAACTGTCCTATCAGATATTCATATGCATCTCCAAGTATTTCACCATCGGAATTGAGCAAATCCGCCTGGTCTATTACCTTTATCAGTTCTGCAATTGTATCACTTTGTTTCTGGTCTCCCGCCCCAAGCCTGCTTGAATACAAATCAATGTCGGAAAACAAATCCACAAACAACTCTCCACTCTGCTCAATATTATTGAATGCTTTCTGCAATTGCTCACGATTAAAGCAATTATTCCTTGCATCCTCTGCAAAACATGTATATGTAAGCTCAGGCTCAATTACATATTTACGATCCTGCTTTAATTCATCAAGCAAATCATTAGCATATTCACCCTTCAACTCATTTTTATATGCCTCGAGTGCCACCTTGAGCGATTCCGGTTTCTCATCATTTATCAAATCATATACTCTAATCAAAAATGAATCTGATAGGTATTTATAGAATACAATTCCCAAAAGATAATTCTTATATTCATTCGCGTCCATTTTAGAACGAAGTACATCAGCGCCACTCCAAAGTACACTGATTAAATCCTTACTATTTTCCTGCTCTGCCATTAATTGCTTCCTCCGAAATTCTATAATCTTTTGCTTTAATATTCCTCTCCACTTATCACTTCCGCAAGCTTCCTAACCTTACCTGCATCCGCACACTGATAGCAGTTCTTCATCGCTTCATCATACGAGAAATCTACTGCATTGCCCGCTGCTGTCACATCACACTTCCATGAGCCACACGAGCTGTGTACCTGCGTAATACCTGTGTATTCGATAAGTGCTCTCACATTGGTATCATTCACGCCGCTTCCGGCCAGAATCGTAATATCTTTTCCATATTGATTTTGAAGATGCTTAAGCTGTTTTCTGCCATCCCATACATTTACTGCTCCACCGCTTGTGAGGATACGATCTGCGCCAAGCCTAATAAGCTTCTCCGCTGCACTGTCCTGAATATCTATGCAGTCAAAGGCACGGTGAAACACAGCTTCCCTGCCATACTTATGAATGAGCTCTATCATTTCCTTCGTGCGCTTTTTGTCAAGCATTTTTTCTTCTGTCAGAAATCCAAACGCAATACCGTCTGCTCCATGCTCTAAAAGAATTTTGGCATCCATAAGCATAGTTTCGTATTCTTCATCCGAATAGCAAAATCCGCCGCCCCTCGGCCGAACCATTGCCACTACCGGTATATTGCAGTTCTCCTTTGCATATATTAAATTGGCGAGTGTAGGTGTCAGCCCTCCCATATATAGGGCACTGTTCAGTTCAACCCTGTCTGCACCATTTTCATATGCTGTTTTCACATCCGAAAAGCTGCCACAGCAGATTTCAAGCATCGGTTTCATCATACTTTCCCACTCTTTCCGCTAAAATAAGGCTTAACCTTCACACAATACATGTGTGACCGACAATAATTACATAAAACAGTTTTACGATAATCAATATTCATTGACCACAATCTCGAATACTCCGTCCTCATTAATTTTTAACCTCAATGACTTAACATATTTATTGTAAAAATCCTTCATTTCTCGCTCTGTCGATGTAATTTTAGTCCTCTCGTATATCTGTCTTGTCATCTCCCAGCCATTCTTTCCGACAATATCATTTGTCAGATTTTTCAATTCATTTATCATGACTTTTTTCTTTAAATCACTTGCATTTCCTGTATAGAAATCGTCTATTGAACAGTGAAAAATACATCGTTTTGTAAGTGCATCCTTGATTGACTGTCCGCACTTGCTATATTCGTACATCACGAGGAAATGAGCATCCTTTACAGATGAAATAAGTCCCCAGTAATCCGAATCACTTGAGCACAAAATAAACGAGTCTATGTTGTCCTTATAATATGCCTCACACACTCCCGCAGTCATCTTTATATCAACAAGCGACTTCCGGTCTGTCACACGCTCCACCTCCTCATGGAATACAGGGATATGTATGAATTTTTCCAGCCAGTCCCATCCACAGGATGTATGATAATCATCATAGAGTATAATTTTTTCTATTTTGGACATTTGCTCAGAATTTAAGTTTTTTAATACTCCATACAGCTTGTATACATCAGAATTTTCACAATCCACAACTATCACAACACGCATGCTTTCACGGATAAACTCATATATATTTTCCTTTGTATCTTCCACTGCATCCCTGTATTTTGAACCGTCATTGAAATAATCACCATGCTGTCTGTATATTGTCTTTAATATACGTCCATCGGAATTGAGCAGATTTCCCCTGCCATCCGGGCGCCAGTGAATGTACATCCCGTATGGATACTCTTTTCTGTGCTCTTTATAGACAGTAAACTCTGCCTTTAGCTTCTTTGGCTTTTCATAATCCACTATGACAAACAAATCCCTGATATACTCCCATTTTATCCAGTCTGGGAAAAGCTTTTTACATGCATCCACGTGCTCATTTATCAGCTTGTTAATATGTACGCAATACTTGTCAGCCGATGAATTATACAATATAATATGCACTTCCCAGCTCTCAAGCTTATTTATATTCTCTGCATCAAACCACTCCATCCTGTTTATATTACCCAGATTATATTTTATTTCATTGTCTGTTTTTTTATAGTTGCGCAGCAGACCTGTACGCGCCTTACACAGATATCTGAGTATCCTCGCATTTTTATTTTCTCTTAAGCTGTTTAAAAGCTCCACATACTCATCACTGCACATATGATCAAGTATCTCATTTCTGACACCTATAAGATACGACAGAATCGTCACAAGCTCATATTTCTGTACTGTTTTATATTCCTTTTCCTCTGTAAATTCAGAATCCAACGCATATGCTTCTTCATCTGTTTCTTGTATCACATCATTAACTTCATCAATATCTGATTTATTTATTTCAATATCTGCCAACTCTATTCCCCCTTCATTTTCAAGATATATTAAAATTATATCATATGTTGCACTCTTTGTATTGTTAACATTTACTTAAATCTATATTATTTGCCATTTTCTCCTACACATGCTACAATACCTTTGTCCGGATTAATGGTGATTATTATCAGACACTTTTTAGTAGACAGCGAAAATGTCAACGACAACTGGCTGATGCTGTTTGATATGGCAGATGAGGATGATGAAATCGTAGTTTTTTACACAAAAAAATCACCTCACATGTCATACATGTCAGTCATCAGACTTATTGAAAACAATAAAATAAATATACGATTTGAGGAATGCTATGAGGGCACAAACGCCCTTGATTTTCAGCTCGTATCCTATATGGGGTATCTGATGGGATGCGGCGGTGCCTGCAGTGAAAACGAATGTGATGCTGCGTCAGCCGAGACCGGTGCTGATGAGTACATCATAATGAGCAACGACACAGGCTATGACCCTGCTGTAAGGTTCTGGAAAGATAAGGGATACGCTGTACGCAGATTCAATGTGAATTTTTGCAAACAGGCTGTCCAGAGAAGGAAAAACATCAAGTATCAGGTAGTAGCAGATATTCCATCCAAGGAAGATACTACCAATACCAATACCAATACCAATATCAATACCGATACTGATACTGATGCTGATGCTATCACTTCAAAGTCTTATAATCTGAGTGAACTTTTCGATGGCAATCATAGCAGCTATACAGACAGTGAACCGTTAAGTGATGAGCTTGCAACTAACGATGACTTATCATCAAGTGATAAGCTTATGACTAATGATGACTTACCATTCACTGACGAACAGGCACCTAATAACAACTCAAATAAAAAAGAAGTAGCTGAGGCTAAGGCCTCAATGGACACCATTGATACATCAGATATTTCTGAAGTATCAGCAGCATCTGAAGACTTCGACCATTTTGAGGTAGATTCTTTCTTAAACTGTATGGGAAAAGACAATCTGCTCAAGCTTCATGAGACACTGGTTCATGTTTATGGTATGAAACAGGGTCAGATAATTTATAAAACCATAAAAGACAAATCCTACTCTTTTACGCCTGAGAAGCTCACGCGTAAAAAGAAGGTAGAGCGTTTTACAGGTATAATTTTCGCTCACAGCGACATTGATGATCCCGGAAATTTTGTAGATTTTCTTGAAAAAAACAAGAATAAAACAAAGAATCTCAATGGCATAAGATCTGCCATCACAAAGAGCTACGGTGAGACAGATGGTCTGAAATATTACAGCCTTTTCAAGCCATATTTCAAAATTATATCTGCACTGAAATAACGCCCTTTATTTTACAACAGAAAGGTAATCCGGATAAAACAATTGAGGCACGGAATTAATACTCCGTGCCTCAATTATGTTATTTATTTGATATATTAAACCATGTCAATAATCTCTTTCAAACATCTTGACTCATAACAGTTCTTCTTTTGTGTACAATTAACTTGATACACAATACTACCATATCTTTCCTTTCTTGCGGCTTCCAACTCTGCATCCGGATCAAAGTCATCCGGCAAATATTTTTTTGCCTCATATCTTGTCGCTACCAGTTCTTTAAAAGCCCGCATTTTTTCATCGGACATATCCTGAATCATCCGAACAGCCTGCTCCTGTAACATAGTCTTATGATACACCGCCTTTCCTCATTACCTTACAAAAATTATCATTTCTTGATTTAATTATAACCTCTTTACACTAATTTCTTAATCAATATTTACCTTATGACAATAGCAAATTTTGGAGCTTCCATATAAAACAATGCTGGAAGAAGGGTGGTGTTTACGAATAAAGCTCCTGCAAAGAATTGATGCGTTTTAGGCTTTTGTGCCACATTTGCTCTTTTATGCAATAATATCTTTAAACGACTGTTTTTCGGTCATATTCATAAATTTATCCAAATTTACAACATTTTCGTTGAATAACATCAGCATCTGTCTGCCATCAGCCCATGGATACAGCCGGTCGGCATGAAAATGACCAAAGGCCCATCTCTTATAATCCAAATTAAATTCTATCTCGCCCAGATACCTTTCCATGGTTGAATCAACCGTACTCTGATCAAGTCCTGCAAGAAATAAATCGGTTGGTTCATATAGATATGGGCATGTATGCGAAAGTACTAAATCAAACGGTGCCTCATTTCTGCACAATTTTCTTCCGAGCTCCATTTCTTTTTCATCTAATTGCTCATCCTCATACCACGTCAAATGTCTGGCTAGACGATAGTACTTGTCCACGCTGTAAGCACCGGGCAGAGATAAAGTTTTATAAGACTTAAAATTATATACTGCCGGTCCGTCTGCTAAATACTCAATGTGAGGGAATTCTTTCTCAACAAATATAGAACGATCATATTTTGATATTGTTTCCCATCCATCAGGATTTTTGTCCATAACCGTTTTTACTCTGGATTCATGATTTCCTCTTAGACATATAAAAGTAAATGGCAATTTTGAAAGCTCTGATTTGAATTTATGATCCCTCTGACCAGTGAGAGCAAAATTTGCACCAACATCACCAAGCAGAATCATAAAGTTTTCTGATGAATCCAAACTCAATCTTTCCTTATTTTTTTGATAAAAATAGTGAACCGGCTGTGCACTGCCATGTATATCACCCAATAAAAACCATTGTTCGTTCATCACATTATCTCCATTTTACTAATTATAATGCCATATTTAGGCTTTGGTCTTCCATATAAAACAATGATGGAAGAGTAGTGTATTTTAATATATCCGTAAACTATCATTTTATATTATGATACTTTTCGATAATTTCTTTCAAACTTCTTGGCTCATAGTCAATCCATGGCTTCATGCAGCCTACATTGTATGCCTGTATTGGCTTATCACCTACATGCCTGCAATTATTCGCTTCCATACCAGTCAGACACTTTTGAAAATATACATCCTCTGCACTGTTGTGGGTGTGACCGTATAACAGGATCGTGCCTTTATTCATGCCTTTCCATGAAAATATAGGATAGTGACACAGCACAAGGTCATAATTCTTACCACCGTATGAGTCATGTATCTCTCTGTAATCGCATATATCATAAAAAAGCTGCTTATATCTGTAATCAGACACATCATCATGGTTGCCTTTAACAAGGATTTTTTTACCTTTTAATGTAGCAACAAGTGCTATGAAAACAATGCGTTCTAAATCTTTAACGAAACAATATTCAGTTTTTTCGGATATCCTTACGTAGAGATGTAATTAGATATACTTATTAAAGCATCAATATCCAATCAAAAAAAGCTTTCCCTCCATTCTCATAATTTCCTCTATTACCATTATTGATTGATTCTTGTGCTATTTTTTTAGCCTCCTCAATGTTATTCATATTAATGTAGGCTAAACACTTTAGTACTTCCTCATCCATACCATCTTCATAATCAATAATATACTCATCAATATCATACTTTTCCATAAAATTATGACTACACTCATCTACTAATCCCAAAAGGTATTCCGCTTGCTCATCATATTTATCTGTAAGGTCTACTTCCCCCTTTTTTAATAAAATCGAAGGAGCCTTAAAAGCACCACTTGCCCTTAATGAATTACTCTTTTTGCTATTAGTTGGCATTTGCATAACCTTCCAAAAAATGTCATCATAATTATAATTTTTAATATAGATTCTATAAACTAATTTCTGCGAATTTACAACAAGAAAATCACAATGAATAAATGCATTATTCTTTACACTATAAATGGTATTTGTTTTTGTTTTATATCCTCTTCTATCTGAAGATATATATTGCATTAATTAATTGCTTTTGTTGGTTTTTATCTAGCTTCATCTGCTCCCTCCTGCGAAACACAATATTGTATCTTTACACCAAGTTCAGCAACTTGATTTTGAACTGACTGTAAAAACTTTTCTGCATTAGCGGTTAAATTATATAAGAAATGAATTTCTATAATTCCATATGTTATATTTTCTCCTTTGTAGATATCTTCATACTGCTTCTGTTCAAGAAAGGTGATATATACATTAATCTTTTCTTGCAACATTACTAAATGCTGATATTCATCTCTCCAGTCCATATGGTCAGCTATCAGTAAAATTATTCCATTATTATCATCCGTTAACGCTATGCCATCTACTGTTTTATTATCAACTATCGACATAATACCTCCTACTCTGGTCGAATTATTGTTACTTTTGTACCTGGCGGAATCTGGTATCCTCCAGAGAATATACCTTTTCCTTTTCCAACAACAGTTGCTCCACTTTCAAAAATCTCAGGAAATGCAATTTTTTGATTACTTGTTAGCGGTGCTGTCAATGATGATTTATATTCATTTATTACAACATTTCCATTTGCCCTATTCTGAGCTAATACATCAGCCTTACTACCACTCTGGTCTCTATATTCCCTGTTACACTCTCAACAACATTACCTTTCACACCTTTGTTTGACCAGCCCAATTTTGCATCTGCCATATTCAGTCCTTTTGCTGATCCCGTCGATGCCAGTATTCCGGCTATCATTCCAAGTGTTTGGTTGTTTGTTTTATCATATACCAGGTTAGATGCTCCATATCCTGCCAGAGTTGATACACCTTCTTTTCCAAGCATAACAGTCCCTGATCTGAATGTCAGTTCTCCTGCTTTACCTGCTGTCCCTATCGGTATCATCGCTGATGATGAAAATGCGAATGCGCTTTCCGTCAGATAGTATACATCTTCATTTTCCTGAAAAACCACTTCCTTAAGGCTGTTTACCGCTGTACTGTCAATATTTCCAATGTTTCCATAGTAAATATCCTGTGCGCCTTCCGTAGAATCCGCTATTCCAAAGATAGTGGTTCCGCCTTTATATCTGTGTAATTTATCTGAAACCCTTCCATTTTTTTGACTTTGTCATGATATTTTGACTGTTCTGCAATTTTCTCAATCCCTTTATCGTATTTTTCGATTTTGCCTTCCTGCTCTTCGTATGATGACATGCATTCATCAAGAGTTCCTCGATACCGTGTATTTTTAATTTCCAGTTTCTTCAACCATTTCAAGTGCATATGAATCCATTTTGTCCCATCATAGCAAAATCCATGTCAGATACAAAATACGTTGATCTGCTGTTTGATTTTCTTTAAAGCAATCTTGTGATCATTTCTCATGCGGAGATATTCTTTTACCGAATCGTCTTCCTCTGTTGGAATATAAACGGCATGATACCCCCCTAGGACATACACTGTATTATCATATAGGCATCTCGCATATCCTCACTGTATATCGTATTCATCATTCAATCTAAGTTTCAATTTCAGATTTTCAATCAACATCAAAATATTTTTGTAATCCAGTGTTACCTTTGTTTTCTTCTTTCCTTGACTCGTCTGACTGTTCTTGGATATATTTTTTTATTGCATCTTCTGTAATATTACCAATTGTATAGACATAATATCTTCTTGCCCGGAAAGACTTCTCCCACTTACTTTGTAGTTCCGGATGTCTTGTCATATATCATTAGTGTCCTTTTTCCCTTCAAATATCCCATAAAGCTCGATATACTTATTTTAGGTGGTTTATGGATTGCCTCCTTTGTTTTGAGATTGGCTTGCGATACCTTTCTCATTGTAACATAGTAGGCTTTTTATTGTTATACTACACGCTACTGCTTACTCCATTCACCCAGCATAGCTGGGAGTTAGGTTACTTAACAACATCAAATTCCTCTATCTTCCCACTATCTACATTAATTTTATAATTACGTCCATAGAAATCTGACGCAAAAATAGTATCCTCTTTTATTCCCATCTGCTCATAAGGGAGAAGATTTTTTAACGCCGGATATCGAATAGATAAATCCTCTGATTGCCAAATTAATCTTGCCTGAGCATCCAAACAGTAAATGTTATTAATCTCCGTTTTATTAAATGGAATCCCAAGTAATACTATAAACCTTTCCTTATATTGAATTACAGTTCGAATATCAAAGTCAAAGTCATAAATATTTCCGTTGATTTCAATATGTTTCTTATCGTATTGATACATTTATTTTTCCCTCCAAAAGCCTCTCATTCTTAAAATTACCAATTCTTTGCCCAATTAAATCATATTGTGTTCCACCACCATTTCCCCATCCATCTAAAGGATTGACCTCGCCTACTCTTATATGGGTTCCAGCCTCTAATTCCACATCACATACATATTTAGGAGTATTTGGTAAGGCAAACTTATTTTGTATCTCTAAAGGTGTTAGTCCTTCAATATCATATGCTCTCATTACCCAACTTCCGTACATACCTGATCCATCTGGCATATTGTCATATACTCTAACAAAAGTAGTATTTTCAATAAGCTCAATTTCTTTTACTAAAGTTCCAGGTTTATATGGTGGCTTATAATCGGGCTTGACATTATCAATAAACCATTGATTAGTTTCTTCCGCTGTAAACGTCTTTACTTCTTCAAATTTTATTGTTGTTTTACCACTCTTTCCACCTACGCTTACTCCTCCATCAGCCAACTTCGGTATCCCCAGCTTACCTGCTTTTGCTTTAATGCCTTTCAAGCCTTTCGCGGTTACTCCACTTGCAACCATACCGGCAACCATTCCTGCTGTATCATTTCCTGTCA
>ENA-OPDI01000207-OPDI01000207.1-human-gut-metagenome-genome-assembly--contig:-NODE-207-length-71596-cov-5.075160_pt1 | contig 71596 bp, 53 predicted proteins | sample MGYA00241262_ERZ501504 | MGnify/ENA primary metagenome ERZ501504 (study PRJEB25962, sample SAMEA2042570) | human gut metagenome | biome: human gut; feature: human-associated habitat; material: faeces...
TCAATGACATCAGACGTATCAAAGGACTGGACTTGTCATTGAAGCCCAATCTTGACTATGCCTGCGATATGTTCCTGTTCTGTTTCTATACAAGGGGAATGTCGTTCATTGACATGGCTTATCTGAGAAAGAAAGACTTGCTGAATGGCACTCTTTCCTATCGTAGACGCAAGACAGGACAACAACTGTTCATCAAATGGGAAAAATGTATGCAGGAGATTGTTGATAAATATCCAATAAACGAAACGGAATACCTCTTGCCTATCATTACAAAACATGATGAAGATTATCGGAAACAATACACCAACGAACTTCATCGGGTAAACCATCTGTTGAAGAAAATCGGGAAACTGCTGGATTTGCCAATACCCTTGACGATGTATGTCGGTCGGCATTCATGGGCAAGTATTGCCAAGAGCCGTAATGTGCCTATCTCTGTCATCAGCGAAGGTATGGGGCATGATTCTGAGAACACTACGCAGATTTATCTTGCATCGTTGGATACCACCGTGGTAGATAAAGCCAATAAGAAAATACTGGATCTGCTGTGAGGCAGTGGATGTTTAGCGAATCTGTCCAACGCTTGCCAAGAGACGGATATTACAATGCAAAGTTACGCAAAATAATGATTTTTAAGTTATAAAACGCTGAAAATCTTATCTATTATGTTCTTTTTGTTTTGCGAAAAATATCAGATGTTTTGCGAAGTTATCTTTGCAAAAGTAAAATATTACTCATTATCAACGAGATAAAGATGCTTATCCGTCTCTTGGCAAGAGACTATATATAAACTTTATATAATTACATTAAATGAACAACAAAATATTTGCAATCACTGCTATAAGTACTCTTATACTACTGCTTAGTTGTAGTGGAGATGAAATTATAGTCAATTCGGATAATAATCCAAATCAAATTAGTGATATAAAACCTATACTCAAGGTTTATATTGAAAACTCTGGAAGTATGGATGGTTATATGTGCGATGGGTCTCAATTGAAAGATGCCATTTTTGATTATGTAAGTGATTTGAGCACTTGTGTAGATACGACTCAATTATATTATATAAACAATCGTGTTATACCATATCATGCTGATTTGGAGCAATATATTAAGACAATGAATCCAATAACATTCCAAAAGGCTGGTGGCAACCGATCCAATTCGGATTTAAGTAAAATGTTAAGTACAGTATTGGACGCGATGACTGATTCTACAGTGAGTATATTTGTGTCGGATTGCATCTTAGATCTTCCTGTCTCTGATGCACAGAGATTTCTAAGTACTTGTCAAATATCAATTAAGAATACTATAAATAAAGGCAGAAAAAATATTCCTCTTCTTGGCGTTGAAATATTGAAGATGAAATCTGATTTTAATGGTAAGTATTTTTATCAGAATGGAGGAAGTGAAGTTCTGACCAACGTAAAAAGACCATATTATATTTGGATTTTTGGTAATAGCAACGTACTGGCTAAATTAAATACGGAAGTACTTTTCAAGGGATTGGAAAAATATGGATATGATAATATTATCTCATATTGCCCAAAAACCTCTATACCATATGATATAACAAACAGAGCTTTAATAAGCAAGACAATTAATCCCATCAAAGGTGATTATAATGCAACTATTCGTGCCGACTTTTGTACAACATTACAATCAGAAGATGTTCTGCTGAATCTTGATAATTATTCTTTTAATAATCAGAACCTCATAATAGAAAATATTAAACCGATAATAGCGACTGAGAGAGAATATTCTCATTTTATTAATATTACAATACCCAAAGGAGTAAATATTGCAGAAGATTACTTGATACTGAAGGCTCCGAATATGCCAAGTTGGGTTCTTGAATCGAACGATGAATCTGGGGAAAATGTAAAGGGTAATCTCGATAAAACGACAGGTATAAAATATTTAATCGGAGGAGTCTCTGATGCTTATAAAAAAGATAATGTATTAACTACGCTTAAATTCACTGTTAAACGAAAATAAATTATGGGCGAATTATTTGGAAGTATTTATTGCTGGTTTGAAGAATTCTTTGGAATAGAACTAGCGAACTATCTTTGGGGACAGTCCTCTCCATTATCTCAGACTAACTCTTATATAGGAATTGGTTGGACAATGCTTGGCATAAGCTTGGCAATAGTTTTAATATTTTATTATGCAATCAATCACCCTCGCTTGAACCATTGGTGGGGATGGGGGATTTTCCTTATGGTAAATGCTCTAATAAACTTTATTGTGGGCTGGCAATTGGTGCTTAAAGACTATTATGGAGGAAAGATGGTAACAATTGATCCAGCAACAGATTTACAAATTCCTCTCAATATTGGTGGAGCAGAGATAATTTGTTTTGGAGTTTCCAATATGTTTCTCTCTGTCTTAGCTTTTATAGTTTTCACATTTATATTCAAATGGTGGAGTCCCAACTGCTCTGGTGCACCATTCTAATCGTAGAAGTTATGTCTAAAATATTTGTTTTCGGAATAGGGGGGACGGGTTCAAGAATCCTTCGCTCTCTTGCCATGATGTTAGCCTCTGGAGTAAAGTTCGGAGCCAATGAAATTGTACCCATAATAATTGACCCAGATGTTGCAAACGCAGACCTTACTAGAACTGTATCATTATTAAATAATTATACTGCAATCAGAGAAAAATTGCAATTTAGTAACGACAATAGAAGTAGGTTCTTTCATACTGAAATAGAAAGAATTTTACCTAATTACACTCTCCGTATTAACGACACCGATGATAAGTCGTTTCAACAGTTTATCGAATACGCCTCAATGTCAAAGCCTAATAAAGCAATGACCAAGATGCTGTTTTCAGACAAAAATCTTGAATCATCAATGGAAGTGGGATTCAAAGGTAATCCTAATATTGGGAGTGTGGTGTTAAATCAAATAGCCCATTCAGCAGATTTTAATGATTTCGCTAATTCTTTTAGCGACGGAGATAGGATATTCATCATAAGTTCTATCTTTGGAGGAACTGGTGCGAGCGGATTTCCATTACTTTTAAAAACACTACGTGAGGGGAAACATTTTCCCAATTATGACCTCATCAACAAAGCCACAATAGGTGCTGTAACTATACTTCCATATTTTAAGCTAAAGCCGAATGATGAAAGTGAAATAGATTCGTCAATCTTTATTTCTAAAACAAAGTCAGCATTAGCGTATTACGAGAATAACATAAGTAAAAATGGAAGTATTGATGCTTTATATTATCTTGCTGACGATGTGGTAAGTACATACGATAATCACGAAGGAGGTTCAGCCCAACAAAACGCAGCTCACTTAATCGAATTTTTGGGAGCTACGGCTATCGTTGATTTCTCTAAATCAAAGTTTGATACCCCGGCAAATATGGAACTTGGGATAAAAGAGACATCTGGAGCTGTATCATTTGATTCATTCTATCGTAAGATGTATGAAATGCTTTACTACCCGTTGGTTCAATTTACGATGACAGCTAATGCGTTGACTCAGAAACTTGATGTTTATCGTTCCAGTGGTTTTAACGCAAATAAGGGTAATTTTGAGAACTTTTATTCTGGAGTTTTTTTCAGTGACTTAGCGACATTTTTGAAAAAGTATCAGGAATGGTTAAGGGAGATGAAAGATAATAAGCGTTCTCTTGATTTGTTCAATCTTGCTTGTGGAAATAAGCCTTTTGACTTAGTAACAGGTGTAAAACCTAAGCGGATTTTTAGCAAATTTTCAGATTACAACTTGATGACAGACCGCTTAAATAGTGCTGTAAAAAATTGCAAGAGTAAAGGTGTTGAAGATAAGTTTCTTGAAATGTTCTTTCTCGGAACGGAAAAACTTGTATCAGAAAAATTAAGTAACTAATTTCACTATGTCAAAAGTATTCAGATTATATAAAGAGGGAACAACAACTTATGAAGACTGGAACAATAGTCCTGCGTTCCCATATAATTCAGCAAGTCGTGATACCATTGAGGATCCTGATGGAGCATCAGCCTGCCATGAAATAACTTCAATACCATCTCCATTCGCCCGGATTGATTTGATAAAAGCCGCCTTTAAGGAAGTTTGTAAATCAGGGAAAAATAATTTGTCCAATCTTGATGGCAATACCATTTTTCATAAGATGGTATCTGATACTCTTGATGTTGCGGAAATATTTTTCAATATCGATAAATTCAATGGTAAAGTAGAAATCATTAAATGGGATTGGTCAATTATGCTTACTGAACTTGACCAATCTGGCATTTCTGGTCATCGTTATTTTGCAGATGCACTCCGTAAGTATATGTCCTCAGACTCCAAAACGTACAACTTCGAAGCACTGAGAAACATATATTTATTAAATTATGTAGAAGGGCCAGATGAATTAAATATTATCGGTGCTACATCACCAGCTACGTTATTTTTTAGCAATGCCAATGATTTAGGATATGTTAATGATATATTCTTTGGAGAGGATAAACCATTTGATTCTAACTACCAACCATTGTACAGACGAGATTTTGAATTTGTTAAATATTTCTTTGCGTTAAGAAAGAACATACCCAATTTTGCAGGATTGTTCCCTGAATTTGACACCTATCTCACAAAAACATTTTCAGCAATCACAGACCAAAGAAAGAAGAACGAGTTACTTTCTATAACATCAACTGTACTTGATCAGTTGTCTTCAATCTCTGTCGTTGATGTACAACAAAATGACATTGTAGAAGTTTTGGGCTATCCACTATACAAAAAGACTTCTCGCCCTGTAACGACAACTAGTGATTTTACCATAAAAACCACGAAAGAATGTGAGTTCTCTCCATTAGTTCTCCCAATAGAGGCGGGAAACCGCTATGGCGACCTTCAGTATACCACAAGCAAATGGGGTAAGACTAATGTTGCTCCGTATATTGATTCGGAATTGGATTTAATGAAAAGAACACTTCCGTTTGATGGTTCTCTTAATCCATATCTGACAATTAGTGACTTATTGGAAGATACAATTATTCGAGTTCCTCATAGTCTGAATGTTGAAAATTATTTTGATGGAAATTTGAAACTAGAAGAAAAAGAATTGTCATATCTGCTTCCTTTAAAACCTCTGTTGTTTGAATATTTCACCCCGGAAGAGATAAGAGGAAATATGATGGATGGAAAACCAATGTTTGAGATGCAAACACTTGCAGGTAATTCAGGTGTAAAGGTTACACTCCGTGTACCCATTAAAGGAGCTGGAAATATCAGATACGTTGAATACATACGGCTTTACTATAATAATAGATGTGCAGATGTACAGAATAATGAGGGTGGAATGACTGAATTTAAGTTCACAGGATTCATTATGCCGCAAGTTAGATTCAACAATGAACAGGACGCTATTTATACTGTATCATGTGTTCAGTCTGCAACAGGAAGAAACGAATTCCGTTTTTTTAGTGATGGTGAAAAAATCCTACCAAAAAGCTGCACTTGTCGTAATGAAGACCAACAGATTATGGTTAAGGCTGATAATTATTTGTTGGAAAAAAGGAATTTTGATTTCGTTCAAGTTCGTAACACACATGGATATTGTGGTATTTTGCTGCCGATTTTCAAACAGCAAAGGAATGTTGAACGGTTTGAGTTCGCTATAGATTTAGGTACATCTAATACCCACATAGAGTTCCGCAAAGGAAATGAAAAACCAGAGGTTTTTACTTTCACGGCTAAGGATAGACAGTTATGTGAGATGTTCATCCCTATAAAGAATGAATATGGTTCAATTGAAGATTTGATTGAAGAAACCGAACTTATAGAGAAAGATTTTATTCCTTCAGAAATCGGCTTGTCCGATTTTCATTTTCCAACTCGGACTGTGCTTTCCTGCGCAAAGACAATAGATTGGACAAATGTAGTCGAACCATTTACGCTTGTGAATCTTCCATTTACTTATGATAAGCGCAGTGAGTTGTCTTACAACAATTTCAGATGTAACATCAAATGGGGTAATGGTGATGATCTTTGTGTGATGGAGTCGTATGTCAGATGCCTTATGCTTATCATTAGGAATAAGGTCCTTCTTAATAATGGCGATTTGCAGCATACTAAAATCACATGGTTTTATCCTATAAGTATGGCACCTAAGCGATTGCGTAGATTGAAATCTACATGGGATGATGCTTACCAAAAATATTTTGGAAATGGTGTTACTGGATATATGACGGAATCTTCCGCACCAATTCAATATTTCTTCAAGAGATATTCAACGGCTACGGATTTAATCAATGTTGACATTGGTGGAGGCACTACTGATATTGCGTTTGCGAAAGATAAGAATATAAGTCATGTGACATCATTTCGGTTTGCATCAAATACTCTGTTTGAAAATTCATTTTCAGAACTTGATGAAGATAACGGTATAGTTGACTGGCATAAGAATGAAATTCTGAAACTTCTTGAAGAGAAGAATTTAATGGATCTTATTCGCGTGTTCAATAGCCCGAATAACACCAAACCTGCTAATATGGCATCATTCCTATTCGGTCTTAAAGACAACACTATTCCCCAAAGAGCCGGAGTTAATGTCAAAGCTATTGATTTTAATTATATACTCCAAGAAGATGAAGATTTTAAGATTGTATTTATTATTTTCTATACGGCAATAGTATATCACATAGCGCAAATTGTTAAGTCACTTAACCTTGAAGTTCCTCGTCATATCTCTTTTAGTGGCAATGGCAGCAAGGTAATACGTGTTATTACAACCGACTCCAAATTACTCGCGCGATATACCAAAATGGTATTTGAAAAACTGCTCGGAAAACCGTATGGTAAGGAATTGGATTTGCTGGGTCTTGAAAAAGACTCTAACCCTAAAGAATCAACTTGTAAGGGTGGCATTATCGGTACGGAAGATGAAGACAACAGAGATAAGACTATTGTTTTCAAGAGTGATTGTACAGGATTAGTGACACCAAAAGATACCTATGCCAACATTAAAGATGATTACAAGAGGCGTACAGTTACCGCAGTTGAGGATTTCTTCAAGTTCGTACTTGTTGATATGAATTCTGCATTCAATTTTGATAAAAATTTCGGAGTTAAACCATCATCTATTCGTATCGCACAAGAAATGGCAAAGAAAGATCTTCTCACGTTCCTTGAAAAAGGAATAAGTCAGCGTTGTGAAGAAACTGAGGCGGAAGATATGATAGAGGAAACATTCTTCTATTATCCCATAAAAGGGGTGTTAAATGCAATTTCAGCAGAAATATATAACGAATTACAACAATCATAAGAGCACATGAAACAAATTATAATCTCATTACTCACATTAGCCTTGGCGGACATCTGCTTGTGTAGTTGTGGCAATGATGTGGCTGCCAACACTTCTCTAGAAGAGATGCATAAAAAGAGTTCCATAACGCAATCTGATGAGAAGCATAAAAAAGCGATAACTGATTCTATCAACAATCTACGAGAAAAAATAATGGATTTAACCGAAAAATATGAAAAGGTTTATCAGGAATTAAGCGAAGTAAAAATGGACAATAAGAAAATCAATGATGAAAAAGCAACGAATAAATGGTATATTCTTATTGGTGGAGGTATTGGATTGCTTGGTTTGATAGTATCAATTTTTGCATTTGGAAAAACAGGGAAATGTAATAATAGATTAAGTCGTCATCGTGAAGAAATCGAATCACTGAGACAGCTATTAAATGAGCGTCGATTTGAACCAAATGTTACTGGTACTAAACGTACAAATTATTCAGCCTCGTCATCGATACCCAATAATGAAATCTCTGATTTGTCTCGAAAAATACAACATTTAGAGAATGAACTTTTAAAAATACAAAAGACTACTCTTGTTCATGGAACACCGACTCCATCTACAATTACCCCACCGATAAAACCAACTAGAATAGGTTACTTTGGAACAGCTATAAGTGGTGAAAACGGCACAGGGTATTTTAAAAAAGTACTTGAATCAAAAGATAGTGATGCAAGATTTTCAGCACAAATTATTGATGGTTCAGCTAATTTTGAGCCTATAGCATCTCTTTCCTCTATCAAATCCAGCGACTATATGGACTTGGCTGTAGAATTTGAAGGGGTATCTAAAAATGAGGCAACTGATATGTCCGTTCATTACAAAGGACTGGCTCAACAAATAGGAGATAAATGGATTATTGTAAAAAAAGCAGTTATAACTTTAAAAAAATAATCAACTATTATGCATTCAATAGTACCTATAATAATTATTATTATCATATTTATGCAATTGTTTTTCTTTGTGAAGAACTTTTTGCGTATGCGCCAATTCAGTAACATCTTTACTGGTACAACTTCATGGCGAATAAGACGTAATGCAGAAACCTCTCTTGTGGATGGCATATATGGGGATGGTAACAAAATATTTATCGGCATTATTACATCCATCAATAAATATCTTGGAAATAACTCCGGTTCAGTTATTGATTTTGGTCTTCTGAAAGATGCGGTTGACCGTCACTGTGATTCTGTAGAAAATGACATAGCTACACAGACACCTATTCCACTTTATTGGGGATTGGCTGGTACAATGGCTGGTGTTATTATGGGATTGTGGGATTTGTTACAGTCTAATGCAATAATGACTCTTATGAGCAGCGGTGGCGGAGTTATCGATAATGCTTCACAGAGTGCCGCTTCTGGAATTAATTCTCTTTTAAGTGGTGTCGCATGGGCAATGCTGGCTTCTATTTGTGGTATTCTGCTTACGACAGTCAATTCTCTTCTCTTCAAAAGATGCAAACTTAATGAGGAAGACGGGAAAAATTCTTTTTTTGCTTGGATGCAATCAGAACTTCTTCCTGAATTACCATCTGATACATCCGAGGCACTTAACAATCTCGTAAGAAATCTCAATAAATTCAACAATACATTCGCACAAAACACATCAAATCTTGGGAATACGCTAAATGCCGTTAATCAGTCCTATGCAATACAAGCGGATATAATAAAAGCGGTTCATGACATGGATGTTATGAAAATGGCAAAAGCTAATGTGCGTGTTCTTGAAGAATTACAACAATGCACAGACAAATTGGAAGTATTTAATCAATATCTCAATGATATTGAAGGATACACCGAAGCTATACATAGATTTGAATCATTGTATAATGAACAAGCAAATCGAATCCACATACTTGAAGAAATAAGAGATTTCTTTGGACGTCATAAAGGAGAAATAGCTAAAACAACAGCTGATGCAGACAGGACACTTCAAGAGTCTCTCCAAAATATAAAGGAATCTACATCATCAAATGTCGAAGAACTGCACAAAAGGTTTATTGAACAAAGTGAGTCATTCAAAGAAATTCTTAAATCTGAACGAGAGTCATTTGAACAATTTACAAATGATTTAAAGGCTCAATTTAGTGCCCAAATGACACAAATGCCACAATTGTCTGAACAATTGGAAGAAATTTCAGCAATTCCTGTCAGACTTGACAAGCTGATTGAAAAAATAGAAATGTCAAACATCCGTTTAGCGAATGACATATCCCAGTCTATCAAACAAACCTTGATGACCACAAAGGTAAATAAAATACTTGATACAAATGATAGTGTTCGTGTTGGCGATTCCATACCAGCGTGGATGAAAGTCTCAGGATGGGCTGCATTAGTAATCATTGCCATTACCTGCATTTTAAATATCGTGTTTATGTTTTTCCCCGTTAAAAAGGATAAGAGCCAGCCACAACAAATCCATATTCAGCCAACAGAGTTGCCGATGCAAATAGTTAATAAACAAGCAGAAAATACTACTGATGCGGTCTTAAATACAACAGATTCTATTAAAGATAATAATAAAAAGTAATTATGGCTCAGAAAAAGGAATCGTTTTTTTGGACAAGTTACTCAGACTTGATGACAAGTTTGTTTTTTGTCATGTTAGTATTATTCATTCTTGTAATTGTTCTTCTACATAAGCGTATGGAGGCAACAGAAGCTCAGTTACAAGAGATTAAAAAGGTTGAGCAATCAACAAAAGATTTAAGTCGAGATTATTTTCAATATCGTTCAGATTACAAAAAATATGTTCTAACAATTCAAGTTCGCTATCCTGCCGGAAAGTCTGACTTGAATGATATTGTATCTACGGATAAAGAAGCCCAATTACGTCAATTGGCTGCGGCAGGACGCGAAATACGAGATTTCTTAAAAAACCATAGTGAGAATCAATATATTCTTATAATAGAGGGGCAAGCGTCAAAAGACAACTTCCTTTATAATTATGAATTAAGTTACCAACGGGCATTAGCACTTATGCGTTTTTGGATTGAAGATTCACGTATTACATTTGGGAGTAATTGCGAAATTCTAATATCTGGCAGTGGAGATGGCAAACTTGATACTCATTCTATGCGAGAAACAAATGACGAAAGAGAGAATCAGCGTTTCCTTATTCATATATTGCCAAAAAACATTTTTGAAAACAATGAAAATAAATAATTTCATAATATCAACAGTTTCTATTATATGTCTGTATTCATGCGCTCATAAATCAGGACATGGTGAAAGGAATGATAAGATTGTAACTTCACAACAGTCACAGTCAGTACTAGTGTCTCCTAATAAAAAAGCAAGGAACGTCACAATATCAGTTGTAAATAATCGTGGTGATAAAAATAAGCTTGATGGTTCTCAAATTTTTTCGAAATATAATACGTCAGTTTTTATGGTGTTTACTTCGGATGGCTACAATATGTACCAAGGTTCTGGATTCTTTATCAACAAAGATGGTTTGGCTGTCAGCAATTATCATGTGTTCAAAGGAACTGGCATTGGTGAGGAAGGGATTAAATTAGCTGGAAGCGATAAGGTGTACAAAGTAGAGGAAGTGATCATGAGCAGTGAAAATGAAGATTTTATTCTATTCCGTGTAGATGTTTCCAATACAGATTTTATTCCCGTTGCCAAATACAAACCGAATGTGGGTGAAAAAGTCTATGCTATTGGTAGCCCCCGTGGACTTGAAAATACCTTTTCTTCAGGAGAGGTATCGCAATGGCGTGACAAAAATTTAATGCAAATTTCTGCTTTAATTGATCACGGTAGCAGTGGTGGCGCATTGATAAATGAATACGGAGAAGTAGTCGGTATCACATCCGGTTCGTTTGCAGACGGCTCACAAGCCAATCTAAATTATGCATGGAGCATTGATGTGATAAAACCATATGTAAAAAACAAATAATGCAGGCTTGTAGGCATTGATTAGAGTTCTCATATTAATAATAACAGTAATTGCTTTTTTTGATTGCGACTCTTGTTCGATATAGGTGATTGTCATTTAGCTTGATTATATAATCTAAGAAAGTGATGTGGTTTGCTCAGTTCTATGATAACACAGTGGATTATTCAAAATAATAATATTACCTTTGCATTTAGAAAAAGCGTTCTTTTGAATTACTGCAAAACGAGGTAAAACACGGAATTTCGCTGGTTTCTAAATCGTTACCTATCAAGCCGAAATATATTGTAATACATTGTATCTTAGCAAGAAAGAAAAATCGCTATGCCTTCTGACGTGAAAGGTCACTTTCTTGTTCTTGATGCCAGCGGCTAAGGCCCAGCCTTTTAATACCTGACATATAATCGTGAGGCTAGGTAGATGGAATATCAAGCCGACCCTGTCATTGTCATTCTCCCTTGCGGGAAGGTATTTTATCGCTTCCTCGGACAATGGGAGATAAATAGCCTCTTTCGTCTTTCTTTGTATGATCTGTAAACGGAATTTATCATTTCCTTCTTTTTGCATATCTTCCCATCTAAGAGCGGTCAAGTCGCTGATCCGGAGTCCGCAGAAACAGCAGAACAGAAAAGCCTTTTTTACCTCTGGGCATGCGCAATCTGTCTGGATTAACCTCTTTAGTTCCTCTAGGGTCAAATAAGTACGCAGGCTGGTAGGTTTGTGAGGTTTTTCGTCTGTATCCAGCGAACCACAAGGATTCGAGAGGATCAGTCCTTTTTTGACCGCCTTATTGAGTGTGACATTCAGGAGCCGGTAATAACCGTGAATCGTGAAGTCGCTTTTGAGGTAGGGTTGTTTACGCAAGTGAGCGATGAAACCTTTCACGAAACCGGTATCTATGTCTTTAAGCAAGCATTGCGGCATATAGTCTCTAAGATGATTGGCCAGACTTCTTAATCGTAGGGAATAGGCTTTGTCGCCATGCGCGGATTTATCGGTGGACAATTCCGAGAGGAATTCTAAAAGTGTTTTTTTCCCGAGCCCGTTTATCATACGGACACCATAAATCTCGTTCTGAAGATCAATGATCCGTTGTGCCTTGATACTATTGGCTAATCGCAAAGTGATCCGGTTCTTATCACGGTCTTCAGGGAAACGTTCCGGGGTGAGGTAGAGCTTGAGGAACTCATAATACCTCTTTCCTTTGTAATAGATGTCCAGATATATGGACTGGTTTGCGTTCGACAGTTTCTTGAACCGGAGCTTTACGGGCTCTTTCGCTTTCATCTCATTCTTTTTTCTTGCCATGATTTTGCTGAATTTAAGTGATTATGTATATTTGTTACTAGGATGATCCGAGTACCACCCCGGTAGCATAAAATACACGGATTGAGCCTTTTTCTATAGGTGAAAGTTGCAAAAGGTAGGGAAACCTATCACTTTTATGAAATTGATACATTTGTCTCTTATTATAGAGAGTTCTGCCTATCAGCGCCACGATATATCCTTCTTATTTTTGTCACATATTAATGTGAGAACAAAAAATATTATACTATGAGATTCAAGAAATACATTCTTTTATCGTTGGTGCTATGCGGATTTGCCGCTTGTTCCGATGATAATGAAATAGAAATTCCAAAGGCTCCTGTCTTGGAGAAAGCTCAACTAGCTTTGGCTATCAAGAGTGAGGAGGGGGCGGTTACGAAGACCGGAGAAACTACTCCAACGGATGCGGACGTGAATACGCTAACGGTTGGGGTGTTTGGAGTTGATGGATGGAGTGTGATATATACAAAAGATGCTACTCCTAATCCTGATGGGACAAAGGATGTCGGTCCGCAAGACGTGTATGCGGGTGATGCTCAGGTGGTGGTTGTGGCGAACGCTGCCCCGGCTATCCAAGCTGAATTGGCAAAGGCAAAGGATATAGATGGTTTTATTGGAACAACAATCAATTTGGCTGATGAGACCTTAACAAAAGGCTTGACGATGAGTAGTAAAGTGTTTACCGTAACGCTAATTGCCAATACCATCAATTATATCGGTTATGCTGAGAATATTGGTGATATAACGATAAATGAGACTTTAGGTAAGGAAATTTGTGGGGGAGGCCCCGTTTCTTTGGTTCGTAATGTCGCTTCGATCGCTTTAAAAAAAGTAGAGACAAGCAATCCGGAAAACGCAAATTATAAAAGTGTATCCTTCCTTTTAAAGGAGGTCTTTATCGCTAGCGCTAAAGGTGTTTCAAGTGTGGCTTCTAAAGAAGAGTGGGGAGCGATAGAGAAAATAATTGATTTTACAGATCCGGCTCTTGGATATTTAAAATATATGGTTGGTCGAGAGTTTTCAGGGAATATTGACGAAGGTTCTTACAAGAAAGGGACTCAGTCGTTAAAAGAGATGTTAGTTCAAGAAAATACAACAAGTGATGAGGCTTTGAATCATGAATTTTATGTTTACGAGAATATAAAAGGTGAAGTTAATGCAGGTGAATCTAATGTTAATCCGGCTTATGCAAACCACACCCTATTGCTCGTAAAGGGTGATTATACTTATCTCCCGCAAGGTGCGAAAGAATCTATTACGAAAGAGAATTGTTATTACGCGATTCCTGTCGGAGAAGAAGTGACGATTGATGGCACGGAAAAAAAGAGTAAGTTTTACGTCCAACGTAACTACAAATACGAGATCTCTTTAACGATTATCGGCCCCGGTTCCGAGATCCCATACGACCCGATGATCTCCACTAATGTGAGCGCATCCGTGAAAGTGGAGCCATGGAACGTGAAGACTATCCATGAGGAAGTAGAATAAAGCAATATAGGGTAAAATAATTGATAAGAAAAAATTAGGATTATGAAACACATACTGTTTACAAAGGAATTGCTTCTCTTGGTTGTGGCTTTGTTCGCTATTATAGCGACTAGCTGCATCAAGGAGGATTTGGATCAATGCTATACGCTCAAACTGAAGGTCGAGAATATCAAGGGAGACGATATAACGGAATACGGATGGATGGAATCTACCGATCTGTATATATTCGACGAGAATCTGAATTACTTGGAGAAACGTAGCTTGGATAAGAACTTTATCCGTTCTCGCAATGAGATTGTTTTGGATGGCTATACCGCCGATCGTAGTTTACGTATCGTGGCATGGGGCAACGTGAATGCCTTGGGTGAAAAGCAATCCGTATCAGAGGCCCAGACCATAGAGGACTTGAAAGTGATGTTGAAAAGCCAAGATGGTTTGGCGGTTACCCCGGACAGCCTTTATTATGGTAGCGAACAAGTGTTGACAAAAGCCGGAGGCGTAGCGAAGGAAACTGAGATCGTGATTCGTCCGAAAGTGGGTACGGTCACGATCGAGACCCGAGGGCTGCAAGAGCAACTCGGCAGGATGGGGTTGAGAAGTTCCGTGGATTGCGACTTCTACTTGAATAGTACATTAAGTGGTTTTGATTACCGTGGCACGCAGATTGGCGATAGCGTATATTATAATCCGGAAGGTGCGTGGAACGAGTCCGGGGTTGAATGGATAACCCCTACTATGCAAACCGCTTGTCCGGGACAGGATATGGCAGTGTCGATAAGCGCCAATGGAGTCTCGTTAGGCTCGGCCAAGGTAGACGAGAACGGTGATCCTATTTATACGAGCGCGGGAGAGAATACCCATCTGATCCTTGAATGGGGTGAGGGCGGAACCTTATCCGTCCGGGCAACCGTTCGTCCTTGGGGAGTAGTGGAAGAAGATATTCCGATGCATTAAAGGGTACCTCATCATATATAATTAAGAAATACGATACGAACATGAAATTATTAGCGAACATATTTTTATCCGGTTTGGCGATTCTCGCTTGTGTGAGTTGTTCTAAAGATGAGGATCCGGTTCTTCCCTTGGAAGGCGCTAAGCTGTCCGTCGCTGTCAAGGCGTCCGGTACGGCTACGAAAGCCTATAACCCCAATGACGTGAATGAGTTGGAGGGTGAGGCTTATATCAATAATTTGGCAGTGGTAGTATTTAATGAGACCGGTACGGAACTGCTCGGTTATAAATGGGAGGCTCTTTCCGGGGCGGAACATTCCGCCATAATAGCCGATGTGCCGACAACGAAGGCTGTCCGGGCACGGATCATTGTCTTGGCGAACGTGCCGAGAGATTTATTATCTACCGTTTCTACATACGATGAGTTCCAGACTCGCTTGGTAGACCTCTCCTCGCAATCGCAAACGAACCTAACGATGAGTAGTCAAGTGATCGTTACAAAATCAGCTTTATCTGAGGAAGATAACTATTTAGGATATACGGATCTTGGCGATCAGAATGTGGATGGCATCTCCGACCCGATCCTTTTGACCCGTGTAGCCGCACGTATTGATTTGGTGAATATATCCACTCGTTTTGCCGGAACGCCGTTCGCCGGACGTGAGGTGCGAATCGATGCGGTAGGTATCTACAATATGAAGACAAAGTCTTACTATTTCAGTGAGGCGGATTGGGGAGAGACAGAGGCTCCCGATGCCGTGCGAAATTCGGAAAATACCTCGTTCGAGGATCTGTTGGTAAATGATGGCGCTTCGATATCCAATACGCCATTCGTTCATTATGTAATGGAAAATATGAAAAGCGACGATCACACGATGATCGCCGTAAAAGCTACCTTACGGGGAAATTCCAGTTATCAGGACCATACGAAAATCTTCACGGCGGTGATCAATGCGGGTGGCTTGCAGAACGGCTATGATCATAATTTCATCCGTCGCAACTACGTTTACCGTCTCCGTATTTATTTTGACGGCGAAAGTTTCGACAATATTCCCGTAACGCCAGACCCGGGCCCGGATCCGGAACCCGAGGTAGATACCAACTTGAATATAGCCGTGCAGGTAGTAGGCTGGGGCCCGGTAATGCAGCATCCGGTAATAGACTAAGTAATGGAATCATAGGGAATGAAATTTAGTATAAACAAGAAAAAACAAAAGGATATGAAACTAAGACATTTATTATTAGCCTCCTTCGCCGCATGCGCTTTCGCCTCCTGCTCGGACGATAGCTCGAATGGGATCGAGATACCGGAAGAGAACTATCAGATGATAGACGCGAACGTCTCTCTTACCGCTACGGCTTTGGATGGGATACAGACAAAAGCGGCTGATGCAGGAGAAAATGGCAGTGATAAAGAGCAATTTATAAATGAACTAACCGCCTATTTGTTCTATGTAGACAATGGGGGGGAGGATGCATATAAATTCGCCGCTATGAAAACGGTAACTTCGGATGGCACCAACTCCGTGAAAACCATTGAGGATATCGTTGTTAAGGTAAAGGCTACGGCGCCCGACGAACTTTCTGATACGCAATTGGCGGTGGTCTTTTTAGCGAATACGAAACTTACTACGCCTCCTTCTAAATTGGAGGATGTGAAAGTTGCCCAACTTGAAAGTCTTGTTGATTTTACGCAAGTGCATCCAGTGCCAGGCGCTGGTACGCAAACGTATGTACCGATGTTCAGCCAGATAGTAACGATTGGTGGAGGTGATCATAAGTTGCTTGCTGGGATAAAGCATGATAATTGGGTGAAAGGATCTACAACTCCTTCTATTATATATACAAACAATGCGGTAGTAGGTGCAGCACATAAGGAGATTGAGAAAAAAAGTGGAGCGGAAGGATGGACTGAAAAAACTTCCTCTTATGATCCGGCAAATATTCCAGATGAAGATAAAATCCCATTAACCCGCCATGTAGCCCGTGTCCAACTTCAAGCTATTGATTGCGACTTCAGGAACAATTATGCTAACGCATCATTTGAGTTGACAGATGTATATATCGCCAACGCTAGCAATACTTCCCTTATCTATGCTGCCGCAGAACCGTATAGTTTGGATAATGCTATCACTTATTCTCATGGTTGTAGTTATCACCGAGAAGATTATTTCTTGGTTGCTGGTACTATGAATGAGGCTTTGCATAAGGAAATGGATGCTGGGGTAGATATCGCGATGACGGGGCATAATCACGCCTCAAATTTGAATGGGGACGGTTCCATAAATTATAATGGTAAAAGTTGGTTCTTGTTTGATGATAAAACAGTTAATGGGGATGAAGCTCATAAAGAGATGCCTCAATTTTATGTGTTTGAAATGAAGGGGGATAAATCGATGCTTTCAGATCCCGGGAAAAGCGATTCTCCATCTGGAAAAATACAGACCATGTTAATTCTTCGAGGCAATTGGTATCCAAATGGAAAAACGGAAGGACTCGGTAATGATGTGGTTAAAAGAGATCGCTACTACCGTATACCGATTAAACAAGATGCGACAAGTGGTGTTATCGGTGTACAACGTAATACTATCTATAAGATATATGCTACGATAACCGGTGAAGGCTCTAAAGACCCTGACACAAGTGAGTTAAATGCTTGCATCAGTTTCAGTATTAAGGTTGAGCCTTGGAAAGTCATCACGCAAACAGAGACAGACGTGAATTGATTAAACTCTTTCATAACGATTAATAGCGAGAACGGGGTTCGGAATTTCCGAACTCCGTTTTTTTGTCCTATGATGGATGGATTTGCACCCTGCATAGGTATCCCTATCGCCTAAGATAGCTTTAACCACACCCTTAAAACGCTACTTCCAATATGCTAGTTTTACCCCTTAAAGTTGAAAGTTACGCCTATCGTGCCGAATAATGGATTCCTCTAATTTTGCTAGCGTAAAACAAGAGAAAAATTCAATCCATTATGAAAATAAAGAATATACTAGCATTATTATGCTTCCTTTGTATTGGAGTGTCCTGCTCCATGGAAGACGATATTTTGAGTGGTGTGGATACGAAAGGACCTGCAGGTATCGATGCCACAGAGCTTTATGCCTCATTAGATCTCTCTCTCCTTGTAGGGAATTCGAATGTTACTACGAAAAGCTCTGAACTTACTGGGCCAACTGACGGAACGGAGGAGAATATGACGAAGGATGAGAGATCTGTTTCTGATTGTTACATCGCTATCTTTAAGTATGATTCCAAGACTAAGAATGTAGGGGACTTTTTAACTTCTTATTATTCCTCGAACGGATCGATAAGCGAATCCCTAATTTTTAAGATTCCAAAAGATAAATCAGAGCGTACGGATCTCAAGATCGTGGTAATCGCGAATGCGGCAGCGTCCGTATCCAAATATGGCTTAGCTTCAGCTAGCCAGATTTCTTATGCGGATTTAAAGGGTAAGACCTTGGTTGAGGTTCCTAATGTTTTTGTAAAAGTAGGGGAAACTGAAATAGCAAAGGGAGATGGAGGAACCTATCCGGATGATAAAGGAGGTGTCTACGTGAACATATCCGAGAAGATTCTGGGTTTGGATCAACCCGCTAATACCCCTGTCGAGGTAAAACTTATCCAGCGTACGGCGGCTATCATGTTGCAGCAGTTTAAGATTCTAAAGTCTGATGGGACTGAGTATGATAATGTGGAAATCACAGGTTTATCTTTGCTGAATTCTAAGACTATAGGTCAAGTAGCGGGTGAGGTTTCTTCTGGTGAGCAATTATACGGAGTGCAATCCGTTAATGACTCTACAGAACGTTTGTATAGCTATGAAAATACCTCATCTAGTCAGCCAACAACATTGAAGATTGATTATGTATATAATAATGGAGAAATAGGAAGTTGTAGTTTCCCGATAAAATCCCGTTTAAAAGAGACTTCTGATCCTAGTATAGCTGTATGGGCTGGTTATCTGTATAAGTTGGAGGTGACGCTTAGGAATGCTGCTGTTGATGTTACGGTGCAATGTGTGACACAGGATTGGATTTTTGATAAGGATCATGAATTTGAGTTTACATTCTAAATAATAGGGTAATAAATAAAAATATTGAGCTATGAGATTGAAAGTAATTTTATTTATGTTGACGTTGGGCTTATTGGGTGGATTATCTGCCTGCTCCTCCGAAGAGCCGATAGATTCTCAGACTTTAGATATGTCTTTAGTTTTATTGATGGGGGATATACAGACGAAGGCTCCGGCTACTAATTATGATTATGCCACTACAGAGGAAATTACGATTCAGAATTGCCATGTGGCTGTTTTTGACGCGGCTGGAAATCGTATCCATTTTCAGGATTTTGAGATTATGGGAGATATGCAAACTATCGATAATCTATCGGGTTATGAATTAAGCTTGGTTGGTGTGCGTACATTTGGCAAGGAAGATAAAGCGATGTCGGTATTAGTTGTGGCAAATGCGAATAATTCATTATTTAACGACTGTGCTACCTATGCTGATTATACCTCAAAAACAATACAAACAACCTCTTTTCAATCTTCTCGGTTAGTGAAAATAGGAAAATCGGACGCTACTTTAAGATATAATGCGGCTAATGAAGCTATAAAAGTCTCATTGATTCAGCTAAGTGCTAAAATAAAATATATAGGGATCTATAATAAGAATAGCAACGACTTGATTAACGATCAATTCTCATTAACCAATGTGCAAGGCTTAAATGCAAGTTCGCAAGTCGCTATTTTTAAGACCTCTTCTGTGGAAAATGGAGCTTTCGAAGCATTGACTTATCCTTTGAAGGATAAGCCGACTACGTTTTATACATATGAAATTAGTGATGCGAATAAAGAAATTGTATTGAGTGTGCAACAAGACGGATCAAAGGAAAAGAGTTTCTCTTTTTCTGCCGATAAGTTTATAAAAGGCAACTATTATGAGATAAAAGGTTTATATGAACCTTCTACGGAAATAGAATGGGTTTTAAAAGAGATTATAAACGAGAATATCATTCTTGACCCTTTTAAATAATTCGAAAATATGTCTAATTGCTAAAAAAATCAAGATGATGAAACGATATATTATGTGGTTATTAGGATTATTAATCCTAAGCGCTTGCACAAACGATGAGTATCTGGCTCAAAGAACAGAAGTAGAAGAAGGTATCCCTACGGTGGTGAAATTATCTGTGGCGATTCCTATGAGCGGTAAGATTGAGACAAAGGCTTTTTCTGATAGTGGTGTTGCTGATTTATATGTGTTTTCCTTTAAAAAGGATAATGATGAGTTTATAACCGCTCAAAAGTATACGGAACTTTCCGGATCTACCATATCTTTCTCTACCTTGTCCGGAGAACAACGGATTTTTGCGATAGGAAATGTGAATTATGATATGTTTCCGGGACTTTCGGAAAGATTAGAGTCGTGGTTGGAAAATAATCATCCTTCAAAATCTGATTTGATTTCTCTTTTAGCGGAAGTTGGAGGAGATAAAGCGGTCCAGTTTGCGAATACTACCTCATTGGTAAGTGGATTATGGAATAATGAGGATGATACAAAAGATTATTGTACTGTCAAAGTGGATGGGACATTGGTTGAGAAAGGCAAAATTTATTTAAAGCGAGTAGCGGCTAAGGTGACTTTTAAAATTGAAGTGGCAGATGGCCGGGAATTTAAATTGAAAAGTTACCAAGTTTGTGAAGTTCCTAAAAAGGTAAATGTATGGGAAGGTTCTACTTTGGGAACGATTGCTTCTTATTCAACTCCGGAACTGACAATCTCAAAAGATGAAGGCTTTTTTACTTTTTATATGCCTGAAAATATAGCTAATGGAAAAGAGGGTTGTAAATCGGCGGATGATCGTGAAAAATTATCGAAAGGGTCTTTAAGAAATTCAACTCCGGAAGAAAGAGGGTTTACATATGTCGATAACCCTGCCACATATGTATTATTAAAAGGTTCTTATTACGCAAAAGATACAGACGGAAAAGAAACCAGCGCGGAAGTTGTATATTGCGTCCATTTAGGTTTAGGAGCGGGGAGTGGCGCTAACGTTGATCATAAAGATTTTTCAACAAAGCGTAATATGAATTATACGTATAATATTCGGATAGAAGGGGTTGAAAGTATAAAAACGGAAGTTACAGCTACCGATAATAATGTTTGGCGGCAAGAAGGAGATGTAACGGTTTCGGGAGAAGGAAGATCAATTCGGTTAGACGCTCATTTTGAGGCAAGAAAAATAACGTTTCGTAAATCAGATTTTAACACATCCGATTTGAGAGTTTATGTAAAAGATCCTCTGACTAATTTCCAATTAACTGAATTCTCTCAACTAGAGAAGGAATCAAAAAATTGGGTTTCTTTTAAATCGCTTAAAGATGTACCTGCGGACGAAACCTTTAAATACCCGGGTGATGGCAATGAGAACTTGCTTACCACTGAAAAATTATTGGATGCGTTGAATAAATGGATAAAGGGAGAAAATTCTCTTCTAACTTCCACAAGTGAGGAATCTATCGAGTTTGTTTGTTTTGTGAATGAGTATTATTATCAAACTATAGAGTGGCCAAAGTTTGTCAATACACTTGATCGTGAATTCTTTATTATGGATAAAACTCAGAAACAGACATCTGGGGGAAATAGTACTCTTACTTCGGATGCCTCGTTCGTGATTAAACAACGTTCAATCCAGACGGTATACGATTTAAATAAAGGAACAGATTATAACGCTTGGGGGATTGAGACTATAAACGAGACAGATTTATTAAATACAGGAGGTAATCCAAGTGGAAGCAAGAATATTACTTATGGTCGTTTAAATCTACCACCTAAATTTAATAATAACGGCTGGAGTGAGTTTTTAGATTATTCAATGGAAAGTAACTCTAATCAGATGAAGGACGGTTATAGAAATGCGTATTATGCTTGCTTACAAAGAAATCGCGATGAGGATGGAGATGGTACGATAAGCAATAAGGAGAAAAAATGGTATTTAGCTTCTTCCGGGCAATATATATCATTATGGCTGGGCCGTTCGTCTTTACCTGAGGAATCTTCCCTTTTTAATATAGGAGATTGGAGAGCTGAAGGTTTTGCTAAAAATATTCCCGCTAAATATCATTATATACCAAGTGATAAAAGTGGAAAAGACGTATTTTGGGCGGAAGAAGGGATTACAATTGGTGATGATGCTAAATATGGACATACGTTGGGAAAGCTCCGAAATTATCGTTGTGTACGCGATTTGAATAAAAATGGAGAGGATAATACTAATTTAGAGAATATTGGTAAGGAGGTACCAGAAACACTTTTCAATATAACTTCTGTTATTGATGGTACTTCTACTAGTGATGGAACGCTTACAGTGACATTCGACTATTTAAATATAAATTCATTAAAGCCGGCTCCTTCTATGGGCGAATTGGATCCACATAATGAACGTGATAATGATATAAACAGGGTATATAAGTCTTTTTGTATTGTTAGAGGCGATGTGAGTAAAAATCAGACACTGAGTACTTGGCAAGGAAAAACGAATATTAAAAATCCGTGCTTGAAAATTATGGGTGAGTCTGGTTGGCATATGCCGAATCAAGCGGAATTGTCAATTATTTATCTGGTTGGAACTGACGCAAGTGCTTATGGAGAATATAGCAAAGGAAAGTTTTCTGGTTTAAAAGGGCAAACAATTTTTGCTCGTACTTCATATAGTGGTATTGCTAAAGGTAGCGGCTTCGGACAGCATGGCTATAGATTGCTTGAAAACGCAAATATATCTTTAGTGGGTAAGAGTGATCAAAATAAAGGTTATATCCGTTGTGTAAAAGATAATTACAAATAGAATTAAAATCCAGAAAACTTTAATATATATCTAGTTGTAGAGACGCAGCATGCTGCGTCTCTCTCTATTTAACAGAAATCAATCTGACACTTTGTATTCTTAACTCCCGGAGAATCCCTTTTTCCGTCCCAACCTACGGCTTGCCTCCAAATACGCAAGAAAAAAGCAGTAATTGCTTAGCATATACGTAGATGTTGAAAAATGCCCTTTCATTCTAGCTAAATTAATTCATCGTAATTCATATCAAGTAGGGTGAAAAGGGGAAAAACAGGCTTACGACTGGGGTGTAACGGTACAAGAATGCCCATTCACGACCGCTTATAACCCTATTAGCGACCGCTTACGATGCCCAACGGCACGGTAGGTGTTGCCCAACGCCACCGTATGTGTAGGCTTTTGTCTCCTAATGTACGTTAAAAACCGTCCTTTTTTATCCTAAAACATGAATAAAGCGGCGCTCCATGTCTTTATTGTGTGGCTTTCGTTAAAAGGGAATGCCACGATATGCGTCTTATATTGATCAAAAGGATCAGATAATGTCCGTTTGGCTAACAGGTTGATCTTTGATACTAAAGTGATATGAATGGCTTATTTTATCTAGACGAGATTTTTTATTCGGAAAATAGTCCTTACTTTTACGACATAGATACGTTTTCTGAACTTCAGCCTTCCCGAGTTCCCTTCATGGCGAATGGACGTGGTTCTGGCAAACGAGCAAACAGGTAAGACTTTTGGGCGGATCCGGCTGTGATCGCCCAATCTACGGGGTTTTCCTTGGAGGAGGTGAATGACCTTGAGAACCTTATCTGCAAGGAGGAGATTAAGAATTAGAAGTGGATGATGCGGATTGATGGTGTTAATAGAATCCGAGTCTGATAAATACAGTATGACTGATAAGGGGCAGGCTTACACAAGTCTGCCCCTTGCTGTCTTTATAAAGTGTCGGTGTTCCTATCACCTTCTTTGAAATGAATAGGTGTTCTTATCAATCAAGGACAGTTGGTAGGTTTACCCTTTAAAGTTGAAACTCACACCTATCGTGCTAAGAAATGTTATAATCTACTTTTGTGATACAAATTAAAAGTGAAAGGGATGAATAGGAGAGAACTCGTGAAAACATTGGCTGATAAATTGTCGGTTACGCAAGCGGAGGTGATGCGCTTTGTTCAAGCTTGGGAAGAGACTACGACAGAGGCTTTGGAAAGTGATGGTTCTTTGATGCTATTGGGCTTTGGAACGCTCTCCGCTTGGGAACAAACCGAACGGATCGGCAGAAATCCTAAGAATGGGGTGGCTTATATGATAAGAGCTCGTAGAAGCGTGAAGTTTAAGCCTGGTAAGTTATTACTTAAACGGTTGAATGCGAGCTCGTCGAAGTGAAGGCATTCACGTATGTATAATAAAAACGAAAAAATATTCGATATGAAGAGAATTCTTTTCCTAGTCCTGCTCTTGGTAGCTACGACAGGCGTTTACGGCCAGAAGTTCGCGGTGAAGTCGAACTTGCTCTATGATGCGACTGCTACGATCAACTTGGGCGTAGAGGTTGGCTTGGCGAAAAAGTGGTCGCTAGATCTATCCGGTAACTATAATGGATGGAAGTTGGGCGATGAGGCTCGTATGAAACATTGGCTGGTACAACCAGAAGCTCGTTATTGGTTGTGTGAGAAGTTCAACGGACATTTCTTCGGCTTGCATGCGCACTATGCGGATTACAATGTTGGAGGTCTGAAGTTCTTGAGCAAGAATATGGAGAATCATCGGTATCAAGGTAATTTGTATGGAGCCGGACTTTCTTATGGCTATCAGTGGTTGTTGAGTGACCGGTGGAGCATGGAAGCCGTGCTGGGTATTGGTTGGGCACATCTGGATTATGATAAATATCCTTGCGCCACTTGCGGAACCGTATTGAAAAGCGATACGAAAGATTATTTCGGGGTTACGAAAGCGGCTATTTCTATTATTTACTTTATTAAATGACCCAAGCGATGAACAAGAAGATAAATGCATATGTGATGGCGGCTATGATGGCCGTCGTGTCTCCGGCAATCATGGGACAGACTGCCTCGGATGGGGTTAAAGTGATTTGTAACGACGTGGTACAGAAGGGCGACTCGGTATATATCGATGCCGTGGTGACGGTAAGTGGCGATGCGGTGAAATCCCGTAGCTATTTGGAACTGACCCCCGTCTTGGAATCGGCTTCGCAAAAAGAGGGGCTTCCTTCTATTTTGGTGAACGGACGTATCCGCCAGAAAGTATATAACCGTGAGGTCGCCTTGGATAATTTGAACGACGTACCTCATTATACTATCTTGAAAGCCGGGAAGGAAGATCAAGTGGTAAGTTATAAAACCGCCGTGCCTTTTGAGGATTGGATGAAAGACGCACGTGTCGTGTTAGACCCGAATCTATGCGGTTGTGGTAAGGAAGAGGCCGGTAGTCCGTTATTGATCGCTGACAAGATTCGTCGTCGTCCGGATAAGCGCTATGAGGTTCAGCCTACATTCTCTTATATCACGCCGATGGCAGAGACGGAGAAGCATCGTGCGGAGGTCGGTACGGCTTTCTTAGACTTCCAAGTGGGTAAATATCAGATTCTTCCTGATTTCCGTAATAATGCGGTGGAGTTGGCGAAGATCAATAATACGATCCGTACCGTTACAGAGGATAAGAACGTGAAACCGACAGGTATCGTACTGAAAGGATATGCCTCACCGGAAGGCTCTTACGCTAGTAATAAGAAATTGGCGGATAATCGTGTCAAAGCGTTACGTGACTATATCCGCCAGAAGAATGACTTCAAGGCTGATTTCTTCACGATGAGCTCGGAACCGGAAGATTGGGTCGGTTTTAAGGAAAAGGTAGAGGCCGATCCGAATGTACCGAATCGTAGCGAGGTATTGGCGATTATCGATAGCTCGGATGATCCGGATCGCAAGGAGGCTAAGTTACGTGCCTTGGGTGGTGGCGCCGCTTTCCGTTATGTGCTGAAAGATATTTTCCCTTCGTTACGTCGCTCGGAGTATAAGATTGATTATACGGTACGTGAATTTACGGTGGATGAGGGGCGTGAGATCATCAAGACTCGTCCGCAACAGCTAAGTTTAGGGGAGATGTTCGCGGTGGCTAACAGCTATGAGATCGGTAGTGACGAATATAATAATGTATTTGATATCGCTGTCCGTATGTTCCCGAATGATCCGGTAGCGAATCTTAACGCCGCGAATATCGCTATGGGCAAGGGTGATTATGCTTCCGCTAAGAACTATTTGGCGAAAGCGGGGAACGCCCCGGAGGCGGTTCACGCGAAAGGAGTGTTAAGTATGTTGACCGGTGATTTGACGGAAGCGGAATCTATATTGAAGCAGGCTCAGGATATGGGCGTAAAGGCCGCGGCGATAAATTTAGAGGAATTGCGCAAGAAAATAGAGGATAATGCGGTATTTGATAGTTTCAACGCTGTAAAATGATAGCTATTCCTCCCTATGTATAGGGTAGAAGGCACTTAATTTGTAAATGTCATGAAGACAAATATTAATAATAATTTCTTTTATATGGAACAAGCATCAGATGTAGTAGAGTTGGTTCTGCCTCATGAGGTAGATAATCCAAACAATGTCTATCTGTATCTGGAAGGAGATGCTTGGTGCGCATACGAACGTTCAGCCTACTATCTGACTCAGATGGAGGTTCCGGTTGTATTAAAGAAAGAAGTAATCCACGATGACTATGACGTGGTTTTACTGAAAGCTTTTTTCGCCGTGAATGATATGTATTTGCCCCTTTCTCCTACGGCTGTGCTGAAGTTGGTTGCCGACGATAAGCTACAGTTCCAGATAAGGGATAGGGTAGAAGGTTTTTCCGAATGGAAAGAGAATGAGTTAAAAAAATTATCTGCTTGATAAGGAAGCGAACGCTTCTTATTTAAGCATGTAAAGTTGAGGGGTGTAACGGTCCTGAAAAGTAGTGATACTTTTCAGGACTATTTTTTTGTATGGGGAGCTTCCCTGTAAATGATCACCCGGCAATCCGGGGAGAGGGTGACGGTAAATTGATTTCCTAAAGCCTCGTTGAGAGTTCCTTGCCACCATGAGGTGAGCTTTCGTTGGCAAATGGGCCAGCGGAGTCCTTCTGTACTAATCTCCCCTTCGGGATAAAGAACGAAAATGGAGATTTGTTGCCCCGGATAAGAAGCGAAGGTCGTTGTTTCTAAGATAGGTGTGAAAAGACCATAGTCGGATAACATCTCCACCCGCTTGAATAAGGGGGCATATTCCATAAGAAGGGATATATTTCCCAATGTATGATCCTCACGCAATCCGGTAGCTCCTAATATGAGAACTTCTCGATAGCCTTGGGCATGGGCGAAGCGGATGGATTTGGAGAGGTCGTTGATCTCTTGGTCCTCTACATGGTGGATTCGGTCTGCGTAGCGTTTGCGCAGGTCGGCGGGTATACTGTCCAAGTCTCCTACGATAGCGTCCGGATGAATACCCTTTTCATAAAGTGTCTTCACGGCTCCATCACAAGCGATAATTGTTTTCGCTTCTTTTAATAATCTCAAGGGTAACTTAGCGGAAGGAAATCTCCCATTCGCTACGATCACACATCCTCTTTCCTTCACTTCCGTATTATCTCCCATAATTCATAAATTATAAATTAAAACTCTTCCCCTTTCTTCCGCCAATTGTAATAGCCCACAATGGCTAGTGTCGCATAGCAAAAATAGAGTAGCATCGTTGGATACAAGCCCCGAAGGTAATAAAGATATACGGAAACGAGGTTTACGATTACCCAAAAAATCCAATGCTCGATAATTCGCCTTGCCAGCATCCAAGTAGCGACAATGCCTACCGACGTGGTGAACGCATCGCCTACGGGGATGGGAGAGTCCGTGAATTGATGAAGGAGATACCATAAGATGGCGAATACAACGGCCAATGTTCCGATAATCCCCACGAAAAGCGGAAGGCTCAGATGGGTGTATAGGATACGGTCGGAGGGAAGACTGTCGTTTTCCGTGTGTATCTCATGTTTCTTCCGGGTCCATTGATAGAAACCGTATATGCTGATTCCTACGTAATAGGTTTGCAATCCCATGTCCGCATAAATCTTAGCGGACAGGAAGACAAAGACATACACGAGGGAGGTGAGGAATCCCACCACCCACATGGCCTTATGTTGTTTAATCTCTAGAAAGAGATAGAGCAGACCGGTTATTACTCCGAAGTATTCTAGCCAAACCATTTTAGTAATTGAAAATTGAGAATTGATAATTGAAAATTAAGTTAGAATTTGAAGGTGATCCTGGCCATGGCGTTCGTGCCGGCTTGGGTGAAATAACCGTCATCCTTTTTACGTGTGCCGTTTTCGATATACGAGTATACCCATGCGTTGGTCTCGTACTTCTCGTTGAAGAGGTTGTTGATAGTCACGTCTAGGGTTATTTCTTTCATGAACTTAGGCTGGAAGGCGTAACCGATACGTAGGCTATTGATAAAGTAGGGATCGATGGAACGATCCTTGCTGCTTGAATTGTCTATGTATTGGCGGCCTACTATTTGTGAGTTGAAACTCGCGATAAACCCTTTGTAAACGAAATCGAACATGCTGTTCGCTATTAGATTGGGGGAGAAAGCTATATTCGTCGTGCCTAGATCATTGATCTCTTGTCCTCCGGTATCCCAGTTATCCACGTATTCCACGAAATGCTTGATTTTATTTTGGCTGAGGGTTACGTTCGCATTCCAATTCAGCCAAGAGGTGATTTGTACACCTCCGGTAAGCTCGATACCCATTCGGTAGCTATCCTTTATATTGGAAGTGAGGGCCTCGCCGATCTCGCTGATCTTGCCGGTCAGGATCAATTGGTTGTTGTAATCCATGAAATAGAGATTGGCTCCAACCCGGAAACGGTCGTTACCAAAACTATAACCAGCCTCGTAATCATATAAGGTCTCGTGGGTAGGACGTTCCTCGGGGCCTGCCTCCGTGAAATTGTCACGGTTCGGTTCCCGGTTAGCGACGGAGAAAGAGACGAAGGCGTTATGGCCATTGTTATGGAAGTTTATTCCGGCTTTCGGGTTGAAGAAGTTCCAGTTCTTACGAATGTCCAGTCCTTCCCCGGCTTTGTCATCGTTTCCCTTAATGGTGTAATGGATCCCACGGTATTGTAAGTCCAGATAGCCGGTGAAAAGAGGGGAAAGACGTTGAGTCAATTTAGCGTATGCGTTGTAGTCTAATTTCTTACCGGTATTGCGATAATATTCGTAATCCGGTTGTGGCAAGACGTTTGCGCTTTTGGTCCACATTACCCGGCCAAAATGATCGCCTACATAGTGGTTGACGGCGGTTCCCAGCGTAAGGCGGGTATTGTCACGTTGATAGTTTGCGCTATAAACGGCCCCATAGAAATAATTGTCGAGCCATTTACGGCGCACGAGGTCGGTCTTTTTTACGGTATTACCCTCCGGATCGATATATTCCGGTAGCTTATAACTGCTGAATTTGGCTTTCGATTTATAATCCTCGTAATATCCATTTCCGTCGGTGTAATGAAGGGTCAGGTTCATATTCCAGAAATCTCCGATACGCTGGCTGGCTATTAAATGGTAGTTGTGTTGCCAATAATTATCCGTCTGGTTGTTATAAAACTTCTTCACTCCATCTTCCTCATATTCTCCGCATGGATTATAGCTACGATCTGTGTCAAGTAAATAAGACGGAACGCCGTTCCATGCTTGATAGGTCTTCTCGCTGTTCCCGAAGGCTTGGAATTTAATCAATGTATTATCGGCATAGAAAGCGGCGGAGGCATAGTAAGAGCTCATACGGGCGGAGGCGCGATCGATAAAGCCGTCGCTACGGATATTGGAGTAGCGGGCGTCGAAAGCGAAATGATCGTAAAGTAATCCGGTGCCGCCTTTTACCGTATGTTTCAGCGTACCGAAAGAACCTGCTGATACGGAATATTCGCCGTAAGGCTTTAAGGACGGTTTCTCGGTCTGCATGGCGACCGTAGCACCAAAAGCCGCGGCTCCGTTCGTAGAGGTTCCGGCACCTCGTTGGATCTGGATCGATTCTACCGAGGAAGCTATATCGGCCATATTAGCCCAGAATACGGTATGAGACTCGGAGTCATTAACCGGTACGCCATTGATCGTGATATTGATACGGTTCGCGTCTGTACCCCGGATACGAAAACCGGAGTAACCGATACCCGTTCCGGCATCCGAGGTCATGATAACAGACGGGGATTGGGAGATAAGGAATGGGATACCTTGCCCGTTGTTCCGGCTGCTTAGTTCTTGTTTGGAGATGTCGCTATAAGCTACCGGGGTCTCTTTCCCGACTTTGGTAGCGGTAATAACCACTTCATCTAAAGATACGTCTTTTGAGATTTTCAAGGAGTCGACCGGACTAGGCATTTGTGCCTTGGCGGTTATAGCCAGCAAGGAGCCGGCCAAGATAACCAATACATTTTTCATCTTTTCATCTTTTTGCTTTAAAACTAAATAGATGAATAGAAAGGATCGGAGAAGCATGAATCCCTACGACAGCATTACCTGTACAGGTTCTATGGGTATGATCTCAGCCCGCTCCTTTCATGAAGGATTCTGCGAGCACCCCTTCGTATTCGGCAGCAAAGATAGGCATAAAAGTGTTAATAAATATTACTATCAATAGTAAATCGGATTTCTATAGATATTAATTCTGATTACTATCGATCGTAATCCGGTTTGTGTCGTATTAATTTTTTCTGCAAAAAGATGAGGATATTTTGAGAACTCATTGATTTTTTGTATATTTGCGGGCGATTAAGTGAAGTTGAGGAGGGGGCGGGTAGTCCCCTTCTTTTGTTCTTAACAGATATGTGTATGATAGAAAAGAAAGTGGTAAGCCAATTAGTAGAGGAAAAACTAGCCTCTTCAAGCAATTATTTAGTAGACGTAGTGATTAAACCGGGGAACCTGATAGTCGTTGAAATTGATAACGATGAAGCGGTAAGCATTGATGATTGCGCTGAGTTGAGCCGGTATTTGGAGGAGCATCTGGATCGTGACGTCGAGGATTATGAGCTGGAGGTTGGCTCCGCCGGCATTACTTCTCCTTTTAAGGTACTTCGCCAATACGTCAAGAACATCGGAAACGAGGTGGAGATGCTGTTGAAAAACGGCTCGAAGCTGACAGGTGTGTTGAAATCTGCCGACGAGAACGGTGTGGTTGTCTCTGTCGAGAAGAAGGTGAAACCGGAGGGCGCTAAGCGGAAGGTAACCGTGATAGAGGATGAGTCGTATACATTTGATGAAATAAAATATACAAAATACTTAATAAGATTCAAGTAAGATTATGGCCAAGAAAGAGGAAACAATCAGTATGATTGACACCCTTGCGGAGTTCAAGGAGTTGAAGAATATCGATAAAGATACGATGATTAGCGTTTTGGAAGATTCGTTCCGTAACGTGATCGCCAAGATGTTTGGCACGGATGAGAACTATGACGTGATTATCAATCCTGAGAAAGGTGATTTCGAGATCTGGAGAAACCGTACGGTTGTGGCTGATGATGAATTGGAGGATGAGAACTTGCAGCTTACGTTGACGGAGGCCCGTAAAATCGACGCCGACTGTGAGGTGGGCGAGGAAGTGACCGACGAGGTGCATTTCGCGGACTTCGGACGTCGTGCGATCTTAAACTTGCGCCAGACTTTGGCTTCAAAGATACTTGAATTGCAGAAAGACAGCTTGTACGCTAAGTATAAGGATAAAATCGGCCACATCATCGCCGCTGAGGTTTATCAGGTGTGGAAGAAAGAAATCCTGTTGCTGGATGACGATGGTAATGAGTTGCTACTGCCGAAATCCGAGCAAATCCCGACCGATTTCTATCGTAAGGGAGAGACCGTACGTGCGATCGTTCAACGTGTGGATAACTATAATAACAACCCGAAGATCCTTCTTTCCCGTACGGATAAGGTCTTCTTGCAGCGGTTGTTTGAGTTGGAGGTTCCGGAGATTAATGACGGCTTGATTACGATCAAGGCGATCGCCCGTATCCCGGGAGAGCGTGCCAAAGTGGCTGTCGAGTCATACGATGACCGTATTGACCCGGTGGGGGCTTGCGTAGGTATGAAAGGCTCTCGTATTCACGGAATCGTTCGCGAGTTGAGAAACGAGAACATTGATGTGATTAATTACACCTCAAATCTCTCTTTGTTTATCCAGCGTGCTTTAAGCCCGGCTAAGATCTCTTCTATCCGTGTGAATGAGGAAGAAAAGAAAGCTGAGGTTTATCTACGTCCGGAGGAGGTTTCTTTAGCGATCGGTAAGGGCGGTCTGAATATTAAGTTGGCTTGTATGTTGACTGAGTATACGATTGACGTATTCCGTGATATCGAAGGAGCGGACGAGGAGGATATCTACTTGGATGAGTTCTCCGACGAGATCGACAGCTGGGTGATCGACGCACTGAAGAATATAGGATGCTATACGGCGAAGAGCGTCCTTGCTATGAACCGCAATGAGATTATTGAACGTGCCGATCTGGAAGAGCAGACCGTGGACGATCTTTTAGCTATCTTATCCGCGGAATTTGAAGATGAAGGTAACGAATAAGTATTACGACAAAGTTAGATATGCCTATAAAATTAATTCAAGTACAGAGAAAATTGAACGTGGGAATCAACACGGTGGTTGAGTTCCTGCACCGGAATGGGTTCTCGGTTGAGGATAATCCCAACACGAGGATCAGTGATGAACAGTATGCTTTGCTCGTAAAAGAGTTTGGAAAGGATCTGCCAGAGAAAGATCGTAATTTTGCGGCGGATCGTGTGCGGAAAGAGGTTCCTTCTGTGAAAGAAGAGAAGACCGCGGAAATAAAGACAGTGATACCGGAAGAATTCAGACCTAAGATCGTAATGAAGGGTCATATCGATTTGGATGGTGGACAACATAAAAAACAGCAGGAAGAGCCGAAGGCTAAAGAGGAGCCGAAGGTGAAAGAAGAGCCTAAGGTAAAGGAAGAGCCGAAAGTGAAGGAAGCGCCTGCCGCTCCCGCTGCTCAAGCTCCTGTTAAACCCGCGCAGCCTGCGCAGGCTCCCACGGAGAAAAAAGAAGAAAAAGTTATAGTAGTGGAAGTGGAAAAAGAAAAAACCGTAGAGAAGCAACCGGTTGTTGCGGAACCTAAGGTGGAAAGTGTGAAACCGGAACAGGAAGTAGAGAAGACCGAGGAAAAGGATGATAATCTTTTCCGTTTGAACTCGGTTAAATTGGAGTCAAAGATCAAGGTAACCGGTAAGATTGACTTGGATGCGCTTAACCAATCGACTCGTCCGAAAAAGAAAACGAAGGAGGAGAAGCGGAAAGAGCGTGATGAGAAGCAAAAGTTTAATAACAATCGGCCGGGTAATAATAGCAACGGTCCGGGCGCTCCTCATAAGAGTCCGAATTCGCCTACTTTGATTAAACCGAACGCTCCTGCTAAACCGGGTGAGGAAGGTGACGCTAAGAAGAAGCGTAAACGTATCAAGAAAGATCGAGTAGACGTGAATAATACGCCGGGTACGAATTATCCGCGCCCGAATCGTGACGATCGTCCGAATAACGACCGTAAGCCTCGCTTGAAGAAGCCGGTGAAAGCGGAAGTTAGTGAAGAGGATGTTCAAAAGCAGATCAAGGAGACTTTGGCTCGCTTGACCAACAAGAATAATAAGAATAATAAGGGGGCTAAATACCGTCGTGATAAACGTGACGCCGCTGTGAAACGTGAGCACGAGTTGATGGAACAGGAAGAACTGGAAAGCAAGGTATTGAAGCTGACCGAGTTCGTTACGGCCAACGACTTGGCGAACATGATGGACGTATCTGTAACGGAGGTTATTGGTACTTGCATGAGCATCGGCCTTATGGTTTCGATCAATCAGCGCCTGGATGCGGAGACGATCAATATTGTGGCTGAGGAGTTCGGTTATAAGACTGAATATGTAAGCGCGGATGTTGTCGAGGCGATCAACGCTGATGAGGAAGATGATAACGAGGAGGATTGGGTAGCCCGTCCGCCTATCGTAACGGTGATGGGACACGTTGACCATGGTAAGACTTCTTTATTGGATAATATCCGTAGCGCGAACGTAATCGCCGGTGAGGCCGGTGGTATCACGCAGCATATCGGAGCCTACAACGTGAAGTTGCAGAATGGCCGCCGTATCACGTTCTTGGATACTCCGGGTCATGAGGCGTTTACCGCTATGCGTGCCCGTGGCGCAAAGGTGACGGATATCGCGATTATTATCGTGGCCGCTGATGATAACGTGATGCCTCAGACGATCGAGGCGATTAATCACGCTTCGGCTGCCGGTGTTCCTATTGTTTTCGCTATTAATAAAATCGATAAGCCACATGCTAATCCTGAGAAGATCAAGGAGGAGTTGGCGAATATGAATTACTTGGTGGAAGACTGGGGGGGTAAGTACCAGAGTCAGGAGATCTCCGCTAAGAAAGGTATCGGTGTCGAGGAGTTGTTGGAGAAGGTCTTGTTGGAGGCCGACCTGTTGGATTTGAAAGCGAATCCGAAAAAACGTGCGGTTGGTTCTATCATCGAGTCTTCTTTGGACAAGGGACGTGGCTATGTATCTACCATATTGGTGGAGAACGGTACGTTGAAGATGGGAGATATCGTTTTGGCGGGAACTCATCAAGGACGTATCAAGGCGATGTTCAACGAGCGTAATCAACGGGTGGAGAAGGCCGGTCCTTCCGAGCCGGTATTGATCCTCGGTTTGAATGGTGCTCCTCAGGCCGGTGATACATTTAATGTATTGGAGACTGAGCAAGAGGCGCGTGAGATAGCTAACCGTCGTGAGCAATTGCAGCGTGAGTTAGGTCTTCGTACGCAGAAGATGCTTACTTTGGATGATATCGGACGTCGTATCGCCGTGGGTAACTTCCAAGAGTTGAACGTGATCGTGAAGGGTGATGTGGATGGTTCCGTAGAGGCTTTGTCCGACTCCTTGATCCGTTTGTCTACCGAGGAGATTCAGGTAAACGTAATTCACAAGGCGGTTGGCCAGATTTCCGAGTCGGATGTGGTTTTGGCAGCGGCTTCGAACGCTATCATTATCGGATTCCAAGTTCGTCCGTCTTTGCAAGCACGTAGAAACGCCGAGAAGGAAGGTGTGGAGATCCGTTTGTATTCTATCATCTACGATGCGATCGAGGAGGTGAAGAGCGCTATGGAAGGCATGCTTTCTCCGGAGATCAAGGAGGAGATTACCGCTTATGTGGAAGTTCAGCAGGTATTCAAGATCACCAAGGTCGGTACGGTTGCCGGATGTATGGTTAAGGAAGGCAAGATCAAACGTACGAACAAGATCCGTTTGATACGTGACGGTATCGTTATCTATGCCGGTGAGCTAGGTTCTTTGAAACGTTTCAAGGACGATGCGAAAGAGGTCGTGGCTGGCTTGGATTGCGGTTTGAATATTACGAACTTCAACGATATCCAAGTGGGCGATATGATCGAGGCTTACGAAGAGACAGAAATAAAGAAGACGTTATAACGATGAACTGGTTGGACATTACATTGCTATGTCTGGCAGGGATAGGATTTGTGAAAGGCCTGTTTGATGGAATCATCAAACAGGTTGTTTCGCTTATAGCCCTAGTGATCGCGATCTTTTTCTGCGGGAAAGCGGCGGCTTGGCTGAAAGGATATATCTTGGCGTTGGGTTGGTTTCCGGAAGAAAGGGTTACGATCTTGAGTTATATAGCGGGTTTTATCTTGATTATGGGGGTATTTATCCTAGCGGGTGAACTGGTTACCAAGGTGGTAGGGGCGACACCGTTGAGCGTTATCAACCATTTGTTTGGGGGTTTTTTCGGGTTGCTGGTCGTTTTGGTCTTTACCAGTTTGCTGTTGAATGCGCTGGAGTTCGTGGATCGCGGATCGGTCTTGATTCATCGCCAATCGAAGATAGAATCTCGTTTTTATTATAGCGTGAAGCAAATAGTACCAACAATTTTCCCACATAATTTGTTTTCATTAGGAGAATGAAGGGCTTTTATCAATGGTTAATTTATAATTATGCAGGATTCAAATCATATCATTAATGAGGTAACGAGCGGAGATTATAAATATGGCTTCGTTACCGATATTGATACGGAGGTGATCCATCGTGGATTAGACGAGGAGACGGTCCGTATTATCTCTGCCAAGAAGAACGAGCCGGAATGGTTACTCGAGTTCCGTTTGAAGGCTTTTCGCCATTGGCAGACGTTGGAGATGCCTACATGGCCTCACTTGAATATCCCGCCGATCGATTATCAGGACATTATCTATTATGCCGCCCCTAAGAAAAAAGAGGGACCAAAGAGCTTGGATGAGGTAGATCCTGAGTTGTTGAAAACATTCGATAAACTGGGTATTCCTTTGGAAGAACAGAAGCATTTAAGCGGAATGGCGGTAGACGCCGTGATGGATAGTGTTTCCGTGAAGACTACTTTCAAGGAGAATCTCGCGGAGAAGGGGATTATTTTCTGTTCGTTCAGCGAGGCTGTACAACATCATCCGGACTTGGTGCAGAAGTATTTGGGCAGCGTGGTTGGTTATCGTGATAATTTCTTTGCCGCCTTGAATTCGGCCGTGTTCTCGGATGGTTCGTTTGTTTATATACCGAAGGGCGTACGTTGCCCGATGGAGTTGAGTACGTATTTCCGTATCAATGCCGCTAATACCGGACAGTTCGAGCGTACCTTGATTGTCGCAGACGATGAGGCGTATGTAAGTTATCTGGAAGGATGTACGGCACCGATGCGTGACGAGAACCAATTGCATGCCGCTATCGTGGAGATCGTGGCGAACGAGCGTGCCGAGGTGAAGTATTCTACCGTACAGAACTGGTATCCGGGTGATAAGGAAGGTAAAGGCGGTATCTATAACTTCGTGACGAAACGAGGTTTGTGCAAAGGTGAGGGTAGCAAGATCTCTTGGACGCAAGTAGAGACCGGTTCGGCGATCACTTGGAAATATCCGAGCTGTATCTTGGCGGGTGATAACTCGGTAGGTGAGTTTTACTCGGTTGCCGTAACCAATAATTACCAACAGGCCGATACGGGTACGAAGATGATCCATCTGGGTAAGAATACGAAAAGTACGATCGTATCCAAGGGCATCTCTGCCGGTCATAGCCAGAATAGCTATCGGGGGTTGGTGAAGGTGTCCGCCCGTGCGGAAGGAGCCCGTAATCATAGCCAATGCGATAGTTTGCTATTAAGCTCTACTTGTGGAGCTCATACGTTCCCTTACGCTGATATTCAGAATGAGACGGCGATCGTGGAGCATGAGGCTACGACGAGTAAGATCAGCGAGGAGCAATTGTTCTACTGCCAACAACGGGGTATCTCGGTAGAAGAGGCTGTCGGTTTGATCGTGAACGGATATGCTCGTGAGGTAATGAATAAGTTACCGATGGAGTTCGCCGTCGAGGCTCAGAAATTACTAACGATCTCGCTGGAAGGCAGCGTAGGATAGAATAATTTTCAATTTTCAACTTTCAATTTTCAATTAGAAAAGATGTTAGAGGTTAAGAATTTACATGCCAACGTAAATGGCAAAGAGATATTGAAAGGTATCAACCTGTCGGTGAAAGCGGGTGAGGTACATGCTATCATGGGACCGAACGGTTCCGGAAAAAGTACGTTAAGTAGTGTATTGGTAGGTAATCCCGCTTTTGAGGTAACGGAAGGAGAGGTTATCTTCAACGGTAAGAATCTGCTGGATCTTTCTCCCGAGGATCGTAGCCGTGAGGGTATTTTCTTGAGCTTCCAATATCCGGTCGAGATCCCGGGAGTTAGTATGGTGAACTTTATGCGTGCGGCGTTGAACGAGCACCGTAAATATAACGGTCTGGAACCGGTTTCGGCTACGGACTTCTTGAAATTGATGCGTGAGAAACGTGCGATCGTCGAGCTGGATAATAAACTGGCCAGCCGTAGCGTGAACGAAGGTTTCTCCGGTGGAGAGAAAAAACGGAACGAGATCTTCCAGATGGCGATGCTGGAGCCGAAATTGGCGATCTTGGATGAGACGGATAGTGGTTTGGATATCGATGCCTTGCGTATCGTAGCGCATGGCGTGAACCAGTTGAGGACTCCGGAGAATGCCGCTATCGTAATCACGCACTATCAGCGTCTGCTGGATTACATCAAGCCGGATGTGGTTCATGTGCTTTACAAAGGCCGTATCGTGAAGACCGCCGGTCCGGAATTGGCCTTGGAACTGGAAGAGAAAGGTTACGACTGGATCAAGAAAGAGATGGGAGATGAGTAATATGAAGGCCGAGCAACAATATATCGATCTTTTCGCCCAATGTGAGGATCTGGTATGTCGTCATAGTACGCCGGTGATGAATGCCCTTAGGGCTGATGCCTTGGCGAACTTTGAGCGACTCGGATTCCCCTCCACGAGAAGCGAGGATTATAAATATACGGATGTAGCCCAAGCGTTCGCTCCGGATTACGGTTTAAATATCAACCGGGTCGCTATCCCGGTGAATCCTTATGACGTATTCCGTTGTGACGTACCGAACTTGAGCACATCGTTATACTTTGTCGTGAACGATACGTTTTACGATAAGGACTTACCGAAAGCACATTTGCCGGAAGGCGTGTATGCTGGAGGGTTGAAGGCTTTTACGGAGCAATATCCGGAGATCGCTTCCAAGTATTACGGAAAGGCGGCGCCGAGTAGCAAGGATGGTATTATCGCATTGAATACGATGTTGGCTCAAGATGGTTTTGTGGTGTATGTACCGAAAAATGTCGTGGTTGAGCGTCCTATCCAATTAGTGAATATATTCCGTAATGATGTGGATACGATGGCGAACCGTCGTGTCCTGGTGATTATGGAACCTCATTCGGAGGCGAAGTTGTTGGTTTGCGACCATAGTATCGACGACGTGAAATTCTTGGCGACTCAAGTGGTTGAGATTTTCGCAGAGGAAGGCGCTCGCTTCGATTATTATGATTTGGAGGAAAGCAGTGTGTCCACGACCCGTTTCTCCTCCGTACACGTAAGGCAGGCGGCCTCGACCAATGTCTTGGTAAACGGTATTACGTTGACGAATGGCTTGACTCGCAACAATTATTACGTGGAACTGAATGGCGAGTATGCCGAGTCTACCTTATGCGGTATGTCCGTTCTGGACAAGGAGCAACAGATGGATACCTATAGCCATATTACCCATGCGGTTCCGAATTGTACCAGCAACGAGTTGTTCAAGAATGTACTGAATGATCATGCCGTAGGTGTCTTCAGCGGACGTATCTTGGTGAAAGAGGATGCCCAGAAGACCGCCGCTTACCAGACGAACCGTAATCTGTGCGCTACTCGTGAGGCCCGTATGTACAGCAAGCCGCAACTGGAGATTTATGCGGACGACGTAAAATGCTCGCACGGTATGACGACCGGTCAGTTAGATGAGAACGCTTTGTTCTATATGCAAAGCCGCGGTATCCCACGTGACGAGGCCCGTATGTTATTGAGCGTGGCTTTCACTTCCGACGTGATCGACCATGTACGCTTGGAGGCGTTGAAAGACCGTTTGCATAAACTGGTAGAGAAACGTTTCCGCGGTGAGCTGGCTAAATGCGCCGGTTGCCGGATTTGTAAATAAGCGCGAATAAGAGGAAAACTATAATCAGGCATGGATTATCCCGACGATAATGTAGGGAACCATGTCTGATTTTTTTATATCTTTGGCAGTGACAAATTAAAACCTCCAACTTATGCAGTTAACACACATCGCCCTATGGACGAATCATCTGGAACGTTTACGGGATTTCTATGTAAAGTATTTTAATGGTAAGAGTAATGAGAAATATGTGAATTCGAAAAAAGGATTCGCCTCTTATTTCGTCTCTTTCGAGAGTGGCCCTGCCTTGGAGATCATGCAACGGCAGGATATTACTGAGGCTTACGACAAGGATCATATCGGCTTGGCTCATCTGGCCTTTCACGCGGATAAGAAGGAGCAAGTGGATCAAATGATCGAACGTTTCCGGATGGATGGATACACGATCGCCGGTGAGACCCGCGTTTCCGGGGATGGTTACTATGAGGGCGTGATCCGAGATCCTGACGGAAATATCGTAGAGATCGTCGCTAACGGGGAGCCGGAGATACAAGCAGCTTTATTCCCTCCTTATGAGTTACTGCTGGAAGCCGATCCGGATCGGGAGAAAGTAGAGGTTTACCTAAAGGATTCGGATTGCTTTATCGCTACGGTACGAAACTCGGTTGCCGGCGTGATCGTGGTTCGCAAGGAGGAGGGTGGCAAGGCGGAGATCATGAATCTTGCCGTGGCTGATATCTTCCGTCGGCGAGGAATCGCCCGGAAACTATTACGGCATGTATCTGATAAATGGGCTCCGGCTCAAGATGTCGGGCTTTTGCGTATTTGCACCGGAACCTCGGCGGCGGGCCCGATGATGCTTTACCAGCAGGAAGGTTTCGACTTGGTAGCTATAGATTGCGATTATTTCGTGCGGAACTATGCCGAGCCTATCTGGGAGAACGGCTTTCAATGCAGGCATCAATTGATTCTTGAAAAGCGATTAAAATAGTATATATGAAAAGAAAATCGGGAGGTTTAAGGCCTCCCGATTTAATTATTAGTAATCTATGAATAGGTCCTCGAATGAAAAATCATCGGGGCTAATGGCATCACATTTCCAGTACGAAGATCCCTTTCGGTGCCAAGGATAATTCGTCTCCCAATGGAATCTCCTTTCCGGTTAATATCTCTTTTCCGGAGGTTTTACCTCGCAATACTTCCGCATAGCGGGCCAACGGGAGGTTCACCTCCTTGTCGCTGCCATTCATCAAGATCAATACGCTCCGGCCATCCAGACTGCGCTCGTAAACATAGACACCTTGGTTCACCATGAAATGCTTCATCTTGCCCTTAGCGATGACAGCGTTGCCCTTGCGCCATTTCAATAAAGTGCGGAGGAAATTCCACGCGTCATTTTGTACCTCGCTGCGACCGGATGCCTCGAATTGATTCACCTTGTCGCCGGGCCAGCCACCGGGAACATCCAGACGGATATATCCGTCTCCCTTCTCCTTGGTGCCGTTCATCAGCAACTCCTGCCCGTAATAGAGCTGGGGAATACCGGGGATCGTCAACAAGAATGTCACCCCTTGCTTGAACGCGTACAAATCATCGACAGACTTAGGCATGGAGGGAAGAAAACGATCCGTATCATGGTTCTCCAAGAAACGCAATACGTTATAGATATCGGGATATACATAATCATAGCACATATGCTCGAAGATCGTGTGCAAGCCTCCGGAATACCCGGTCTCCTCATGGAACGCCTTGCTCGCGATACCCATCAAGCGGAAATCCATTACCGATTTCAGCTCGGTATCCTGCCCGAAGTTCAACCGGCTGCCTTTCTGCCAATAAGCGGAACCGATCGTGTAGTTCATCCACGCCTCGCCTACGATGTTATACTCCGGATACTCGTTCATGACCTCCGTGCACCAATTCCGCATCATGTCCACGTCGGCATACGGATACGTATCTTGACGGATACCATCCACGCCGCAATACTCGATCCACCAGATAGAGTTCTGGATAAGGTATTTGGCTACATGTGGGTTCTTTTGGTTCAAGTCCGGCATGCTCGGGACAAACCAACCGTTCAGCATCGTCTCCTTATCATAATCCGACACGTAAGGATCGAAATAAGCCTCTTTATCGTGGTTGGTCTGCACGTAGTTATCGAGATTATTAAACCAGTCGTGGCTAGGGATATCTTTCATCCAAGGATGATCGCTTCCACAATGGTTGAAGATCATATCCATTACGACACGCATGCCCCGCTCGTGCGTCTTCTCGATCAAGCGGACGTAATCCTCGTTCGTGCCGAAGCGTGGGTCTACCCGATAATAATCCGTCGTGGCATATCCGTGATAAGAGCCTCCCTCCATGTCATTCTCCAATACCGGGTTCAGCCAGATAGCGGTAACGCCCAGATCCTCGATATAATCCAAATGCTGCTCGATACCGGCCAAGTCACCCCCATGACGGGCGTTCGGGCTGTTACGGTCTACCTTATAAGAGGTACGCATCGGGATTTGATCGTTCGAGGGATCTCCGTTTGCGAAACGATCCGGCATGATGAGATAAAGCACGTCGGAAGAGTCAAACCCCTTGATCCGATCGGCGTTCGGTTTACGGGCCTTCAACTCATACGAGTAATTGAAACTCTTTTTGTCCTTCGTGAACGTGATATCAAACCTGCCGGGCTTGGCGTTTTCCACGTCCAGATAGATCAATAGGTAATTCGGGCTTTCCAACGCTACCGAGCTTTTCAACTGTACGCCGGGATATTTCACGCTAGGGAGATATCCGGCGATATCCTTACCGTATACCATCAGCTGGAGTTCCGGGTTCTTCATACCACTCCACCAGAAGGTCGGCTCGATTCTAAGGTTATCGGCTGAAAGCGTACTGGAAGCGAAAAGGGCCAGTAAAAGGCTCAAGAATAAATGTCTGTTCATGATATATGTTTATTGATTTATATGACAAGGTTGTACATACGCGAAGATAGAAGGATTCCATTGATAATAACACGCTTTCGCCCGGCGAAAAGGGAATAAAAATCACGCGAACGTTTGCGAACCCTCGTAAATTAAGACTATCTTTACTGCCTAAATCTAATCAACTAATTCAAATGATAAAAAGTCTAATTGTATCCATGTTTCTGACAGGTTGCGTTTCCTCCCTGTCCGCACAACAAAGTTTTTGGAAAGAAGATTTCTCCGCCGGGAAATTACCCGACGGCTGGATGATTGTCGATTCAACGAAATCGGCAAAGTGTGAATGGATTGTAACCGATCAGCCTTATCCCGGCTCTTTCCAGTTCGAGCAACAAGCACCTCCCATCGCATCTACGAGCCGTGGCTATCATATGCAATTCCGGCCGGGCGTAGTCACCGGGGAGGAGATCACGAAGTGGAATCAACGGGAGGAATACCCGAACGGCTATTTCCAGACCAGCGCTATCGATTGCGCGGGAAAGAACGATGTGGTATTGAAATTCCAGCACCTGTTTCGTTGGAATAATTGGTTCACCGGAAAACGTGCCGGCCTTTGGGTAGGCGTCAGCAACGACGGGGTGAATTGGAAAGAGTATAACGTGATGGATAAGATCCTTGCCGCTACCCAGCTTCATGCCCCGGTGAACGAGGAGATCAACATCAGCGAGGTAGCCGCGAATCAGAAAACCGTCTACTTGCGTTTCTTCTGGCGGGATATCTTCTCTTGGTATTGGATGGTCGATGATATTGAGCTGACAGAGCCTTTCGCGCATGACTTGGCCTTGGAGAAAGTGACCTCACACCAAGAAACCGGGAATACGTTCACGAAGGAAGACGTGTTGAAAGTGAAGCTGAAGAACGTTGGCTCCCAGCCCGTAGACGAGGATTTCACGGTAACCGCCTCTTTAAACAACGGTCAGAAACTAACCGCCACGGTAACCGCCTCCGGGCATCCGATCGCTAAACAAGAGGAATATGAGGTAGCTTTCCCTGCTACCGACCTAACCCAGATGGGCTCCTATAAAATAGAGTTCGCTATCCAATACCCGAAGGATGAGCGTTCGTCAAACAACGTATTAAAAGCGAACCTGTTCGCCGCCCGTATGAACTTGGGTAAGTTGACGAAGTTCAATAAGATCAGCAACACGGAATATGAGTTCGTCTCCGGGTACGCTAAGGTTAAGTTGATGTTTTACCGGGATGATATCTTCCGTATCTGGTTGGCACCGGATGGGGAGTATACCAATCCGGCGGCAAACTCGATCGTTGTAGATTATGGGGTAAAGAACCCGAGAGTCTCCATGGCCGACAACGGCAGCTATTATAAGTTCACGACTTCCCAATGTGTCGTACGTGTCTATAAGAACCCTATTCGTTTCGCCATGTATGACAAGAATAACCGTGCCGTGATCTACGAGGAGGCCGAACCACTTGCCTTCGGACTAAAAACGACCCAAACGATGCGCCGTAGCGGTGATGAGGATTTCTACGGTTGCGGTATGCAACAAGGTAATTTCTCATACGCTGGGAAGGAAGCGGATATCGAGGTGACCGGTTGGGATGAGGATCAATCCTCTAACCCGGCTCCCTTCTATATGTCCACGAAAGGATATGGCGTATTCCGCAATACGTTTGCCCCGGGACATTATGCCTTCAACGGCACGGAGATGTTGGACAAGAACTATGATGATGGCTTTAAGCTGATGGGCTTCACCAGTCAGTTGACGCATAACGAGAATCGCTTTGACGCATTCTACTTCTACGGCCCTTCCTTGAAAGACCTATTGAACGACTATACGGATATCACCGGAAAACCTTTTATGCCGGCGATGTGGATGCTTACGATGGGAGATGCCGACTGCTATAACAAAGGGGAACAGCGCACCGGATGGCCTCAATCCACCCCGGACGTAATCAGCCAAGTTGCTGATAAATATGTGGAATATGATATGCCCCGTGGCTGGATCTTGCCGAACGATGGCTATGGTTGCGGCTATGTGAAATTGGATTCTGTTGTGACGGAATTAGGTAAACGAGGCTTCCATACGGGCTTGTGGACAGAGAATGGTGTGGATAAGATCGCCTACGAGGTTGGTAAATGTGGTACCCGCCTGTGTAAATTGGATGTGGCTTGGGTTGGAGAAGGCTATGAGTTTGCCTTGAACGGCTGTAAATCCGCATTCGAGGGGATCGAGAGCAATACGAACGAACGAGGCTTCGTATGGGCTGTTTGCGGTTGGGCCGGAACTCAGCGGTATTCTACGGTATGGAGCGGTGACCAAGTGAGCAACTGGGATTATATCCGTTACCATATCCCGACGATCACGGGTGCCGGCCTTTCCGCTATGAACGCCGCTACTAGCGATGTGGACGGTATCTTCGGCGGTTCCCCGAAAACCTATACCCGCGACTTGCAATGGAAGGTCTTCACCCCGATCTTTATGACCATGAGTGGCTGGGCAGATGCCGACCGTCAGCCTTGGGTATATGGGCATCCGTACACGGATATCAACCGTAAATTCTTAAAGCTGAAGATGCGTCTGAACCCGTACGCCTATACCTATTGCCATGAGGCGCATATGACCGGTGTACCGATGGCTCGTGCGATGGTATTGGAATTCCCGGACGACGTGGTTACCCGTGATACGACTACCCAATACCAGTTCATGAGTGGTGAGTGGATGATGGTTGCCCCCGTATATACCCGGAAGAACGTACGCGACAGTATCTACTTCCCTGCCGGAGAATGGTACGACTATTGGACCGGAAAGAAATACGAGGGTGGCAAGTGGTTGGATAAATATGAGGCTAAACTGGATATTTGCCCGGTATTTATCCGTCAAGGCGCCATTATCCCGATGTATCCGGATATGAATTATGTAGGCGAGAAACCTGCGGATGTCTTGACCTTGGACTTATATCCCTACGGAAACACCTCTTTCAATTTATATGAGGATGACGGTCTCACCCGTGATTATAAGAAAGGCGAGTTTGCCCGTACCTTAATCTCTGTTTCCTCCCCAAAAGGTGAGAAAGGAACGATCACCGTGGATATAGCGAAAGCGAAAGGAGATTATAAAGGACGTTACCAAGAGCGTACTTACCTATTGGATGTCCGCTCAGAATCCAGCCCGTCAAACGTAACCGTAGCCGAAAAGCCCCTATCTGCCATCTCCCCCGAAGCGTTCAATGCCGGACAAGAAGGCTGGTACTTCGATGCCTCGGATCGTATGGGAAGGGTTAAGGTACGGACGAACCGCTTGTCTACGAATCAGGATCAGAAGATTGTAATTGGTTTCTAACACTTCTATTTATTTTAAAGGTATATGAAAACACAATTGACTTTATGTATATCCGGGACATTGCTGCTTGTCGGAATGTCCGGTTGCGAAAAAACTCCGGAGCGTCCTATGAATGTTGTGTATATCTTAGCGGATGATTTAGGATATGGCGATGTGGGTTGTTATGGCCAGCAGATTATCAAGACGCCCAATATCGATCGGATGGCGAAGGAGGGAATGTTGTTCACGCAGCATTATGCAGGATGTACGGTGAGTGCCCCTTCCCGTTGCTCCTTGATGACCGGATTGCATACGGGACATACGCAAGTCCGGGGAAACCGGGAGATCACGCCCGAAGGCCAACAGCCGATGCGGGAGGATACCTATACGTTGGGTAAATTAATGAAATCGGCCGGTTATACGACCGGTATCTTTGGTAAATGGGGATTGGGAAATCCGGGCTCTGTCTCCATTCCCAATAAGATGGGCTTCGATGAGTTTTATGGGTATAATTGCCAACGGCAGTCGCATTCCTTCTATCCGGATCATTTATGGCATAATGAGGAGAAGGTTCTTTTTCCTGAAAACGAGAACAATGCTTGCAAGACATATTCACAAGATTTGATTCATGAGCAAGCATTGAAGTTCATCCGGGATCATAAGGAGCAACCATTCTTTGCGATGCTTACTTATACGCTGCCTCATGCGGAATTGAATCTTCCGCATGATTCTATTTATAAGATGTACGAGAACTCATTCGAGGAGACTCCTTATATTGGTAAGTTTGATAAAGTGTATGGCGGTTATAACACCTCGGAGAAGCCCTTGGCCTCCTTTGCCGCCATGGTCTCCCGGTTGGATAAATACGTGGGGGATGTAATGGCTGAATTGAAAGAGTTAGGTTTGGATAAGAATACGATCGTGATTTTTACCAGCGATAACGGCCCGCATCATGAGGGTGGAGCTGATCCCGATTTTTTCAAGAGTTACGGACCTTTTAGGGGGATCAAACGGGATGTATATGAAGGAGGCATCCGTATACCTATGGTGGCATGGTGCCCGGGTACGATCAAGGCCGGAGCCCAATCGGATCATATAAGCGCATTCTGGGATGTCATGCCGACATTGGCAGAACTTACAGGTACGGTTTTGCCCGAGAAGACGGATGGAATCTCTTTCTTACCAACCTTGTTATCAAAGAAAGATCAACAGGCCCATGATTATTTATATTGGGAATTTCACGAGTTGAATGGCCGGGAAGCATTACGCTCCGGTAAATGGAAACTAATCCGGCAACCGATCGTGGGTGAGACTATATTGGAACTGTATGATTTAAGTAATGATATACACGAGGATACAAATCTGGCGGAGAAATATCCCGATAAGGTAAAAGAACTGGCAGTCTTGATGGACAACGCCCGCATAGAGTCTCCGTACTTTAACTTTGGAAGAGAAAAGTAAACGTGCGAGAAGAGAATAAAGTGTAGGCGTAATATCTGTTAGGTAATGATAAAAAAGGCTTTCTTTCAGCGAGAAAGCCTTTTTTTTGTATCTTTGGCTCTCGTAATTTTAAGACAAAAAGAAGTAAGACTATGTTAGACGTTCAAGCGATCCGAAAAGACTTTCCGATCTTGGATCATAAGATATACGATAAACCGCTGATATATTTCGATAATGGTGCTACTACCCAGAAACCTCGTCAAGTGGTAGAAAAGATAGAGAATGGATATTATAACGTAAACGCTAATATCCACCGAGGCGTACATTTCTTGAGCCAAGCGGCGACAGAGGCGCATGAGGAGGCTCGCAAAACGGTACAGCATTTCTTGAATGCCCGTTTCTCGAATGAGATTATTTTTACCCGGGGAACTACGGAATCCATTAATTTGATCGCTTCCAGCTTTACGGATGAATGTATGTCGGCAGGGGATGAGGTGATCGTGTCCGTGATGGAGCATCATTCCAATATCGTTCCTTGGCAGATACAAGCGGCCCGGAAAGGTATTACGTTGAAGGTGATCCCGATGAATGAGAAAGGGGAGTTGAATCTGGATGAGTATCGTAAATTATTCTCGGATAAGACTCGTTTGGTTTCCGTGACTCATGTGTCTAATGTCTTGGGTACGGTGAATCCGGTAAAGGCGATGATCGAGATCGCTCATGAACAAGACGTGCCGGTGTTGATAGACGGGGCTCAAGCCGTTCCGCATATGAAGGTGGATGTGCAGGACTTGGATGCGGAGTTTTATGTTTTCTCCGGGCATAAGATTTACGGACCGACGGGTATCGGGGTCTTGTATGGTAAAGAGGAGTGGTTGGATAAACTTCCTCCGTATCAGGGAGGAGGCGAGATGATCGCTACGGTCTCGTTCGAGAAGACAACTTTTAATGAACTTCCCTTTAAGTTCGAGGCGGGAACTCCGGATTATATTGGTAGTACGGCGTTGGCGGAAGCTTTGCGGTATGTAGACCGGATCGGTATAGAGAATATAGCTACTTATGAGGATGAGCTTCTACGATATGCGACCGCTGGATTAAATACGATTGAAGGGATGCGTATTTTTGGACAAGCGGATCATAAAGGAGCGGTGCTTTCTTTTTTGGTGGGTAATATCCATCATTACGATATGGGGATGTTGCTGGACCGTCTGGGAATAGCGGTTCGTACAGGGCATCATTGTGCCCAGCCTTTGATGCATGCCTTAGGAATCGAGGGTACGGTGCGGGCGTCTTTCTCCTTTTATAATACGAAAGAGGAGATCGATACGTTCATCGCAGGTGTGGAACGAGTTCGGAAGATGTTTTGAGTATGATGTATTATATTAAGAAATATCCGTTTTCACTGGCGATTATATTGGTCGTTATTTACTTGTCGTTCTTTAAGCCGCCGAAGATGGATGATATCCCTTTATTCCCGGGTGTGGACAAGGTGGTTCATTTCTGTATGTATGGGGGGATGTCGGGTATGCTATGGCTGGAGTTCTTGCGGAATCACCGGAAGTATGAGACGGTATTATGGCATGCTTGGATCGGGGCAGTTTTATGCCCGATCGTTATGAGTGGGATTATTGAGATATTGCAAGAATATTGTACGACGTACCGGGGTGGGGATTGGTTTGATTTCTTGGCGAATACTTGCGGGGTGATCGCCGCTACGGCATTCGCTTGGTTCGTGCTTCGCCCTTGGATTGTGAATGAGCAAAAATAATGTACAACCTTGTAGAGACGGGGCGTGCTCCGTCTCTACAAAGCTATATATACGATAAATAATAAACTGGGATATGTTATTACCCTATATGGAAACCGGGCGTATAGAGGCCGGGTGTGATGAGGCGGGAAGAGGCTGCTTGGCGGGTGCGGTATTCGCCGCCGCCGTGATTCTTCCGGAAGATTTTAAGAATGAGGATTTAAACGATAGCAAGCAATTAAGCGAGAAGAAACGGTATAAGCTTCGTCCTGTCATCGAACGTGAGGCGATCGCTTGGGCGGTAGGCATCGTCAGTCCGGAAGAGATCGATAAGATTAATATCTTAAAGGCTTCTTTCTTGGCTATGCATCGTGCGATCGAGCAACTGAAAGTACGGCCGGAACATTTATTGATCGATGGAAACCGTTTTACCCCTTATCCCGATATTCCGCATACGACCGTAGTAAAAGGCGATGGCAAATACCTGAGTATCGCCGCCGCCTCTATATTGGCTAAAACCTATCGTGATGATTATATGAATGAATTGGCCTTGGAATACCCCGCTTATCATTGGCTGGACAATAAAGGTTATCCTACCAAGGTCCACAGGGAAGCGATTCGTACCCACGGAATCACGCCTTATCATCGCAAGACATTCACGCTTTTACCGGAGCAGCTTACACTAGGTTTTTAATACGTATATAGGCATAACCTTATGCGTATATACGTATGAGGCTATGCCTATATCGGTGTAGGCTTACACGTATATACGTATCGGCTCGTGCCTATATACGTGTGAAAACACCTATTTTTATTGTTGTTCCTTTGCCCGGTAAGCCATTGCGTACAGACGCATTTGCTTCACCATCGCTACCAACCCGTTGGAACGAGTAGGGGATAAATGCTCTTTTAATCCTACCTTGTCGATAAAGTAAAGATCGGCATCCAGTATCTCCTGCGGGGTATGGCCGGATAGGATATTGATCAAAAGGGATACGATACCTTTTACGATCACGGCGTCGCTTTCTCCTTGGAAAATAATCTTTCCATCTGCATAATCCGCTTGGAACCAAACCCGGCTTTGGCAACCCTCGATCAAGTTGCTTTCCGTTTTATATTTCTCATCGAGCGGGGGAAGGGAGTTTCCCAGATCTATTAATAACGCATATTTATCCATCCAATCATCGAAGACTGAGAATTCTTCGATTACATTGTCTTGAAGTTCATTGATTGTCATTTTATCAGTATTTTATCGATTGTATATTACTTCCAGTACGGTTTGACCGGCAGCTTTTAGAGTCTCACGGTCTATATTCTCCATATTATCTTTTTGAGTATGCCAATAACTGGCGAAACCTGTTTTAGACTCAGGGTCGTAGTTAATGATGTCGATACTCGGGATATTACGTCCGCTAATCACATATTGGTGATCGTCTGTGATGGCTCCACCTGCGGCGTTAATGAAATATTTGCCATATCCCAGATCGCGGGCCGCGCTCCATACCATCTCGACGATCGGGGCTGCCGCACGTAAGGATTGTTGCTCCTTGAAAAACGTGGCGTTCTTGCCGCCCACCATATCCAATAAGATTCCGTATTCCGCCGTATAATTAGGGACATGCGGATTTTTTGCCCAGAACTGGGTACCTAGGCACCAGCTATCCGGTGTATAATCGGTTACGAACTCCGGCGTACCATAATCCTCCGCATCGAAGAAAATAATATCGATGCCGATACCCGGGGCTTTTTGTCCGATTTGGCGGGCGATCTCCAATAAGGCACCTACGCCGCTACCGCCATCGTCCGCCCCGTCCAATGGGGTCCGGTGCTTGGAAGGATCGGGATCGTGGTCCGAATAGGGACGGCTGTCCCAATGCGCGAATAGTAAAACACGTTTACTATTCTCCGGATCAAACGAGCCTATGATGTTTCTCGCTTCCAGCTTCGTTCCGTCGTAGGCGGTCAGTATCGCTTCCTGTTGGTAGACTTTGGCGCCAAAGCGCTTCAATTCAGATGCTAAGTAATCCCCGCATGCTTTATGAGCCGCCGTGTTAGGTACACGGGGACCAAAAGCGACTTGGTTCGCTACATAGGCGTAAGCGCTGTCTGCGTTGAAATCGGGAACAGCTGAGGCGATCGGTTGTTTTTTGATCTCCGGCATATTACCTGTCTCTTTGGTTCCTTTGGCTCCACATGATAAAAGAGCAAAACTCAATAACGCAAAAAATAATCTGATCATAAATCTGTTTTGTTTATAATGTTTTTACGGAGGCAGTCGCTTGAACCTCGTCTAATACACGCATCAAGTTTCCACCCCATATCTTGGCGATATCTTCCTCTGTATATCCTTTCTCTATTAATTTAACAGTGATCTGTATGAAATCGTTGTCACTTTCGCAACCGATAATTCCGCCACCGCCATCAAAATCAGAGCCGATACCTACATGATCGATACCGGCGACTTTCACCATATGATCGATATGTTCGATCGCGTCGGTAAGGCTCGCGTTTTTATAATCCTCATTGATATAGCGGTCGAGCAAGCAAACTTGCGCTACGCCTCCATTTTGGGCAAGGGCCTTTAGTTGTTCGTCGGTCAGGTTACGGTCGTGCTTGCACATCGCCATGGATGAGGAATGCGAGCAGATGATCGGGGCCTTGGACAATTTGATAACATCCCAAAATGACTTCTCAGAGGCATGAGACATATCCACCATGATACCTTGGCGATTCATCTCTTTCACAACCTCTTCACCAAACGGACTTAAACCGTCCCATTCTTTCTTGGTATGGGTGGATGAGTCGCAAATATCGTTATCGTAGGAGTGGCAGAGCGTGATATAATTGACACCTATCGCCTTGAACTTAGCGATATTCGCCAGATCCTTACCAATGCCGTATCCATTCTCTATACCGATAAAGAACGCTTTTTTCCCTTCATTCTTCAAGCGGATGAAGTCTTGGTTCGTAATGGCGATGCCACATAAATCCTTATTCAATTCAGCTTGCTTGCGAATACCTTCGATCAAGCCTGTTACTTTTTGTACGGCTTCTTGTAAAGAGACCTCATCACGTTTACCTTGTCCGATGAAGGCCGCAAGGAACACCCCGTCTAGTTTCCCTTCTTGCATCTTAGGGATGTTTACCCGGTTACGTTCCCGGTCCGCGATGCTGAATCCGGCACGTTTGAACCAGAAAGGAGTATCGGTATGTGTATCTACGGAAAGGAAATGCTTGTGCATCTCTTTGGCTTGGTGGAAAGTCTCGGCCTTTCCTATCAGATGGCGGAATATCCTTAACATCGTAGTGTCGCCTCCGTAAGTCAACGCTTCCGGATGCCATTGAACTCCCATGATGGATCGATTCGGATAAGCGTCGATAGCCTCGATAATACTGTCGGGCGCATAAGCGGTAGCCTTGAAGATAGGCGCCAACTCCTTGATCGCTTGATGATGAAGAGAGTTTACGGCTAAGGTATCTTGCCCTAGAATAGAGGCTAGCTGTGAGTTCGCGTCAACAAAGACACGGTGTGAGCCATACGAACTGGGTAAATCTTGCCTATGCTTGACAGAATGATCGCCACGTTGTGAGGGGATGTCTTGGTAAAGCGTACCGCCAAACGCTACATTCAACAGTTGCAATCCCCGGCATATGCCTAAGACGGGAATATTTTGATCGGTAGCCATCTTGATTAGTTTCAACTCATACAAATCGCGTACCGGATCGACTTCCTCCAGCTTTTCCCGAGGCTCCTCCTCATACCATAGAGGGTTTACATCCGCTCCTCCTATAAGAACTAACCCGTCTAAATTCGATACGATATTCCTGAGTACTTTACCGTCAGTAACAGCCGGGATGATAATCGGAGTTCCCCCTGCCTTTACGATGGATTGGATATAGGTGGCCCCTACCCGGGAAGCACCACTTGAGATACTGGCGGAAATCCCGATCAATGGGGAGAATCGTGCCCGCACGTTTACATCGCAAGAGTCTGTCAACTCATATAGCTTTTTTAAGTTGGGGACTTCCGATCCGGGTGTCTGTGCCTGTGCTCCACATAAGATACTACAGGCGCATATTGCTGTGTATAAGATATTTTTCATAATATGTAGTTGTTTTCGTTTGCTATTTGTTTGGAAAATCTTGTATAGCGGTCATAACCCTTAGCAAGTTCCCACCCCATATTTTCCGTATATCTTCTTCTGTATATCCTTCTTCTAAAAGTCGGACGGTAATGTTAATCAACTCATTGGTAGCCGAGCAACCGATCAGTTCCCCGTCTCCGTCAAAATCCGAGCCGATTCCTACATGATCGATACCGATTAAATCCACGATATGATTGATATGGCGGATAGCGTCGCTTAAAGAAGCTTTTTCCTCTTCCTTATTGATGAATCCTTTGTATAGGCAGATTTGGGCGACACCCCCTTGAGCGGCCAGCGCTTTCAGTTGATCATCCGTTAAATTGCGGGGATGATCGCAAAGCGCACGTGCGGAAGAGTGGGAGGCTATGATTGGCGTCTCGCTCACTTCCAGTACCTGATAAAAGGTACTTTCCGCCGCATGCGAGATATCAACCATGATTCCTAATCGGTTCATCTCTTTTACCACTTCCTTACCGAAAGGACTTAGTCCTTTCCATTCCTGTTTTCCTCTAGCGGAATCACAAATATCGTTATCCCCATTATGGCATAAGGTGATATAAGAAACTCCCATCTCCTTGAACATTCGTAGGTTTTCGACCAGCTTCCCTAAAGCGTACCCGTTCTCGATGCCGAGGCAGATCGCTTTTTTCCCTTGCGCCTTAATCGTCCGGATCTCTTGGGGGGTAGTCGCTATAACCATCCGGTCCGGATGTAAGGTTTGCTGGCGTTTTACTTGATTCAGCCGTTCTATCGCATACGCTGTCGCTGCCTGTAAGGATGCCTCATCTCGTTTACCTTGCGGGATATAGGCGACCATAAAGGTCGCGTCGATACGCCCTTCTTCCATAAAAGGAAGATTCACTTTCCCTCCTTCTTTCTCCCCGATATTAAATTCACCGGGAAAGATCATTGGGGTATCTGTATGGGAATCGATCGTCACGATCCGTTGATGGATCGCTTTGGCTTTTGCGAAACGGCGGGCATTCTCGATATGGTAAGCGAATAGGGCTTTCATGGCCTCATCCCCTTGCGGAGCCATGGCCTCCGGATGCCATTGTACACCGAATATCGTTTTCTCCGTATGTTCCATAGCCTCATTGATTCCATCCGGGGCGGTCGCTGTCGCTCTAAATCCGGGGGCGACCTCTTTTACCGCTTGATGGTGGAAAGAGTTGACAAGGATTTGTTCATCTCCATTGAAAATAGTACGTAGGCGGTTCATTCCCGGTTCGAGTGTTACCGTATGCGACGGATATTCCCGAGCCAATGTCTGGCTGTGTTTCAATAGAGCATGATTGGCTTGTGAATGGATGTCTTGATAGACACTTCCTCCGAACGCTACATTCATGATCTGATGCCCCCGGCAAATACCCATGATCGGAATTTGTCGGTTAGCGGCCAAGCGAAGCAAGATCAAATCGTATTCGTCACGTAACGTATCTACGTCTTGCAATTGCGGGATAGGCTCCTCATGCAAATAGAGCGGATTGATGTCTCCACCCCCGCTCATAACTAATCCGTCTAGTTCGGAAACCAGTACGGTCAATGCTTTCAGATCCGTGATCACCGGGATAAGTACCGGGGCTCCCCCCGCATCCAGCACGGCTTGCACGTAGGTCTCCGCTATACAGGAAAGTCCGTCTCTCCGGTTAGCGGATATTCCTATTCGGGGAGGTTGAAGGCTTTCTTTAGCCGGTATATAATTATCAACTTCTTTGTATAGGGCCTCTAGATTCGGACGACGGACTTTCATGATTTTAAGCATCTATGTTAGCATATGTAGCGTTTTCCTCGATAAACTCGCGGCGAGGGCCTACGTCTTCACCCATCAACATGGCGAAGATTTGGTCAGCCTCGGCTGCGTTGTCGATCGTGATTTGCTTTAACGTACGGTTTTCCGGGTTCATGGTCGTATCCCACAATTGATGGTCGTTCATTTCTCCCAAACCTTTGTATCGTTGTGTATGGATCGAGTTCTCGTTGCCTCCTCCATATTTTAAGATGAACTGCTGACGTTGTTGCTCGGTCCAGCAATATTCCTCAACCTTACCTTTCTTACACAAATAGAGGGGAGGAGTCGCCAGATACACATATCCGTTCTCGATCAAGGAACGCATACGGCGGAAGAAGAAGGTCAAGATCAATGTGGCGATGTGGCTACCGTCCACATCGGCATCGGTCATGATAATCACCTTGTGGTAACGCAGCTTCTCCATGTTCAACGCTTTCGGGTCATCCTCCGTACCGACGGTTACGCCCATCGCGCGATAGATGTTCTGGATTTCCTCGCTTTCGAAGATCTTATGATCCATCGCTTTCTCCACGTTCAATATCTTACCGCGCAATGGTAGGATCGCTTGGAAGTTACGGTCGCGTCCTTGCTTAGCCGTACCCCCTGCGGAGTCTCCCTCGACAAGGAACAATTCGCAGATCGCTGCGTCTTTAGAGGAACAGTCCGCCAATTTACCGGGGAGCCCACCTCCTGTCAGCGGAGATTTGCGTTGTACCAATTCGCGAGCCTTACGAGCGGCATGGCGGGCTTGAGCGGCCAAGATCACCTTGTCGACGATTATTTTCGCCTCTTTCGGATGTTCTTCCAAATAATAGCCTAACGCCTCGCCGATCGCCATATCCACGGCACCGGTAACCTCGCTATTACCCAGCTTCGTCTTTGTCTGTCCCTCAAACTGAGGCTCGGCTACCTTGATAGAGATAACGGCGGTCAAACCTTCACGGAAGTCATCCCCTTGAATCTCCACCTTGGCTTTCTCCAATAATTTAGAATCCTCGGCGTACTTTTTCAACGTACGGGTCAGACCCCGGCGGAAACCGGCTAAGTGTGTACCACCTTCTATCGTGTTAATATCATTTACGTAAGAGAATACGCTCTCGTTGTAAGAAGTATTATAAGTTAACGCCACCTCGACAGGGATACCCTGCTTCTCGGTAACGATATGGATTACGTCTGGAATCAGTTTCTCTTTAGAACGGTCGATATAGCGGACAAACTCTTTCAATCCCTCATCCGAATGGAATACCTCGGACTTGAATGAACCGTCTTCTTTCAGAACTCGCTTATCTGTCAGACGTAGCGTAATACCTGCGTTCAAGAATGCTAATTCACGCAAACGGGTAGCCAAGATATCATACTTGTATTCCGTGACCGTAAAGATAGAACCGTCCGGCTTGAAAGAGATCGTAGTACCTGTTTTATCCGTATTATCGATAACCTGTACGTCGTGCAACGGCTTTCCGCAAGAGAACTCCTGCATATGTACTTTGCCGTTCCTGCGAACTTCCGCTTTCAGATAAGTAGAGAGGGCGTTTACGCAAGATACACCCACACCGTGCAAACCACCGGATACTTTATAGGTTCCCTTGTCGAACTTACCGCCGGCGTGCAGCACTGTCAGTACTACCTCCAAGGCTGATTTACCTTCTTTCTCATGAATATCCACGGGGATACCACGGCCGTCGTCGGTAACCGTGATCGAGTTGTCCTCATTGATTACCACGTCGATGTATGTACAATATCCGGCTAGCGCTTCGTCTATGGAGTTATCTACGACCTCATACACTAAGTGATGGAGACCTTTCTCGCTGGTATCGCCAATATACATGGATGGCCTTTTTCGTACTGCCTCTAACCCTTCAAGTACTTGAATACTATCTGCGGAGTACTCTGTAGAAGTATTCTTAATTTCTTCACTCATGAGTTTATCTTTCTTTAAAATCTGTAATTATCTATGTCCTCAAAAAAAATCTAACAAATGTAGTGATTTTTATCGAGATAGCGAAGTGGGGGATGTGAAAATAGCGAAAAAAGGACGGGTGTAGTAAAAAAGGAGAGAGATAAGCCATAAACTTATCTCTCTCCTTTTGATTGGTAGCCCATAGGGGAATCGAACCCCTCTTTCAAGAATGAAAATCTTGCGTCCTAGCCGATAGACGAATGGGCCAAAATGTCAAAGCTCTCACTTATAGCGTTCTAAGAAAGTGATTTCCCGATTGCGAGTGCAAAGATAGACGATCTCTCTGAACTGGCAAAACATTTCGAAGGAAAATTTAATACTACTCACTGTTTTAACTTCTCTTTAGAACTTATATCTTCCAGATGAATTTCCAAGGCTTTAACGGAAATATTTATTTCCCAGATACATACACATAACGACGCCGCTAATAGCAATAAGGCTATGCCAAATATCCATGCGGCGAAAACCTGCCACGATACATAAATGAAGAACATAGCGATCACGCAGAGCAGCAAACTGAGTATTCCTAATATTTGCATGGAACGGGTCAGATAGAGCCTTTTCCGCAGGTTCGCTATCTGGGCGATATCCTTGGGGTCATGGGTTTGCTGATGCTTTTCTTTCAAGGCACGCACTACGCTGGCGTATGAAAGGAAGCGATTCGTATAGGCCAACAATATCAATGATATGGCGGAAAATAATAAAGAAGGGGTCGTTAAGTCCAACATAATTCTATACTTTAATTATATGTATAACGTTAATTTGAGTATCTTTGTTCTTAATCATCGTCGCAAAGATACGAATTATGTTGTGTAAAACGAGGGGGATTGTCTTGCATACGATCCCTTACAATGATAAATATTCTATTATATATATGTATACGGAGGCGTTTGGCCGGGCCTCGTATCTGGTTAGTCGTAGCCGAGGGAAGAAAAGCACGGTATCGAAGGCTTTGTTTATACCTTTGTCCGTTCTGGAAATGGAGGTGGAGCACTTGAATAAGCGGGACTTGCACCGGATTAAGGAGACCCGCATTTGTTTTCCGCTGAATGATGTTTGTTGTGATCCGGTTAAGAATGTATTGGCGCTTTTCCTCTCGGAGGTTCTTTTTAGGGTCGTGAAAGATACGGAGCCGGATCCCCGTTTATTTGATTATTTATACGAGTCCATACATCTATTGGAGTATGCGGATAAAGGTATCGCTAATTTTCATATGGTTTTCTTGTTAGGTCTTCTCCACCATCTCGGTATTTTCCCGAATATGGAATCGCATAGGGTGGGATATTATTTCGATATGTTGAATGGGGTGTTTACGGATCATATCCCGATGCATCGGCATTATTTAAATAAGGTGGAGAGCGCTTTCTTTTCCCGTTTGCTGCGTATCAGTTTTGAGAATATGTCGCTTTATGGTTTTTCCCGGCAAGAGCGGGCCCGTATTATTCATCGTATTCTTGAGTATTACCGTCTACATCTCCCGGATTTTCCGGAAATCAAATCGTTATCGGTGATGCAAAGCTTATTTGATTGATCTATTTGATGTTATATTAGCTCTTGAAAACACGTACGTGTTTTTTGAAAAAGACGTACATGTTTTTCCGGAAACACGTACATGTTTTTTCGGAAATAATGAGAAGCTTCCGGATAGGCGGGAAAAACATCCGATAACGGTTGCCTATTTGAGGAAAAGATTATACTTTTGCAATCTCAAAAGAGTTGGTCTTGTAGTTCAACGGATAGAATAGAAGTTTCCTAAACTTTAGATCCGGGTTCGATTCCCGGCGAGACTACTTTTGTCTTTCTTTCTTTTTATCTTATTTTATTAATAGATAGAGAGTTATACTTGACTTTTGAGTGTTTTGTATATCGTTTTTGTAAAGAGAAAATAAATAAAAGAAGATTTTTTCTTACCGCAATTCTTACCGCATCCTTGTTTTGTCGATAAAATATTGTCTATATTTGCGTAAGTTCAATAAACAGATATATTATGGCAACAGTAAAATTCTATTTGACACGTCCGAAGTCAGATAAGCCTACCGCTATTTTTTTTCTGATGAATTACGGTGCATATACTATTTTACCCGATGGGAAGAAAAAGTACTTACCGTTGAAGTATTATACTAATGAGACAATTTTGCCGGAAAGATGGGATACGAAAGTTGGTGCTCCGATCGCTCCTACAGCGAGGAATCACCGGATGAACGCTGGTGAGTATAGAGAACTGAAAGCGGCTTTGGATAATATCGAAGTTACGGCTAAAGATGTGTTACGTCGGTTGGAGAATGACGGTATCCAGCCAACGAATGAGCTACTAACAAAGGAGTTGGATAAGATATTTAAAGGTTACAAGGAGATAGAACCGGATAGAGATGTCAAGGATTTACTTTGTTTTGTCAAATCCTTTATAGAGAAAACTGATAAGAAACCTAATACTGTGAAGGGGTATAAGCAAACAGCTCGTGAGATTGAGGGGTATATTGCATTAACAGGGAAAAGGTTACAATTTGAGAATGTAGACTTGGATTTTTATTTGTCATTTGTTGAATATTTAACGAATAAAGGTTATTCTCCAAATACGGTTGGTGCTCGTATAAAGGATTTGAAAATGTTTATGAATGAGGCTTATGAACGTAATCTACATACAAATATGGATTTCAAAAAGAAGCGTTTTAGTAAGCCTAAAGAGGAAACCTATTCTGTCTACCTCAATAGTGATGAGCTAAAGAAAATCTATAAGTGTGACTTAAGTGATGAACCTCGATTGGATCGGGTTCGGGATTTGTTTTTGATAGGCTGCTGTACAGGATTACGTTTTAGTGATTTGTCTTTGTTGAGTTCTGATAATATTGATAATGTAGAGAGTGTAATTACTATAAAGACTGTGAAAACCGGTAGGACTGTAGTTATCCCTTTGCATGCGATAGTTCGGCAGATATTGCAGAAATATGATAATGAGTTGCCTCGTGTTCCTTCAAATCAAAAATTTAATGATTATATCAAAGAGATTGCGAAGAAGGCTGAGATTAATGAGCCAATCTTATTGCAAAGAACAAAAGGTACTTTAACTTATGCTGAAACGAAGCCTAAATATGATCTTGTAACGAGTCACACGGCTCGGCGTTCTTTTGCCACGAATGCTTATTTAGCAGGATTGCCACCCATTAGTATAATGAAGATAACGGGACACAAGACGGAATCTTCATTCATGAAGTATATTAAGATCTCGGAGAAGGAGAATGCTATACAGTTGAAAGGACATGAATTTTTTAATCAGATAGTAACTTGCTAATTGATTATTTTTATGGAAAATGTAAGATCGTATTGTGATGATATTCTAGATGTTATACATAAATTTGGGGAAGAGTATATCTATGACCCCAGAACTAAAATCATTGATGGGAAAGATTTGTTTGTTTCTGTTGATAATAATATCAATAACGATATTGCATACTCTGATGATTCGGACAATAGATCGAATGAGGCTTGTGTGAATTTGGGTTTAACTTTTGCGGTTGGTCAACATTGTGAGAAATTACGTGTAAAATATGTAGATGCGATAAAATCTCGGTTATTAGGAATGGATGCTAAGGCTAGAATGGTCTATGCGGAGGAAATATTACAGCGTTTATATGAAATACAACTTAATCACCCTATTTTTCATTACCAAGTATTTCAAAAACTTGTAATACCGTTTTTTTTCTCAGATGTCACAGAGGCTTTTGAACGATATGACATTAATCTGTGGAATATCCTAGTAAATTGCCAAAAAAAGCACGGTACATTCTTTTGTTATTGGCTAAAGTTCCTTAAGCATCATTATGATACGATAGGGCTACAAAGATGTGTTTATAGTGAAAGTGATATCCTTGATGGTCTGCCAAATGCTTCTCAATGCGAGCTGTCGAATGTCTCTCAAGAGGAATTGCCAAATGCTTCTCAAGATGAACTATCAAATGTTTCTGATGAGGGTACTGATAACTTATTAAACATAGAGGATGAGTTTTATAAACTATTTGATAGCTATGACAAGGGTGTTGTACTCGAACTGATAAAAAAGTTAGAGGAGTTTAATATAGTAAGAGAGCGAGATTATGTCTGTAAATATAAGAATTATCTTGCCAAATTAATGATATTCATGAAAAATCAGGGGATTCTTAAATATAATCGGCTAGTGCCTGTAGCACGTATCTTTTATGGCTATTTTAATCTTGTAGTTAGAAAAACATCGATAGGAGAAAATAGTGTTACAGAAAGAAACATACGTGTGATAGAGAATCGTGGGACTATGGGGCTTTCTACAGACGAGATCGAGGATTTTAAGCTTATCTGTGGTCATTTTCCAAAATAGTTATTTCCCTTTGGAAAAGGTGGAAAAAGTGGAAATGCTTGATTGATAAACTTTGCGCCGTAATTTTAAAAAAATAAATTATGGTACAGAATTTATTAATACAAGCTTCGCTGTCTGATATCGAAGCTGTTGTTCGTAAAGTACTTGATGATCGATTAAATGATTTAATGCCTCAGAGGAAAGAGGATACTCCTTTGTACCTTACTCGTGATGAGGCTGCGAAGATGTTGCGGATTTCTTTGCCAACTTTGGCCGATTGGACAAGACAAGGAATAATTCCTGCTCAACGAATAGGAAGACGTGTCCTTTATGCTATTTCCGATATCGAGAATACTTTAGAAGGAAAGAAGGGAGGACGTAAGAATGGATGAGATAGCTTCTAAATACTATGTGTATCTATCAAGCTGTAAGGAAGGACATGATTCATGTACTGAATATAGTAGTATGTTTCATGATATGGTACATGGTCATATGTTATATGATACGGTTGACTTTGTTCTTAATCAGAAAGATGTTCCAGAAATAGATTTGTTATCGGAAGTATCGCCATATTTGACGAATAGAAGAGATTGCATTGGTGAAGGTGGATCCTCTTATGTATGTGGGGAATATAAGGGGTATAAGGTATATGTAAATGATAAAATGTTAAAAATAAATACATGTAGCTTATGTAAGTATTACTATGGTACCAACATGCACGATTTCCCTTTAGAGGACGTACGGAAAGCCATTGAGAGGATAGGAGAGGATTTAAACATCCCTATGGATAAGGTCACTGTGACTAGGCTGGATTTAGCAGAGGATTGGGAGTTACAGCGGTCTCCAATAGAATATTTCAATCGGATGTTAGATTTACCTTATTTTAGGTGTCATTCATATTCTACAGGAATTACGTTTCAAACAGCAGAGAAAGAACTTTTGTTTTACGATAAAGGAAAGGAACAGGGGAGTAATAATAAGAATATAGCTCGATGCGAGTTTCGGATAAAGAAAGTTAGGAAGTACTTTGGGAAATCGGTTACTGCGTCAATGTTATATGATCCTAGCTTTTGGAATGATTTGCTGGATCGGTTCTTGTCTTGTTATTCCAAAGTCAAGGTGAGTAAAGAGTCTTTACCGCTTGATAAGATAAATGGGATAAAGATTTTGAAAGATTGTGCCTTATGTGATTATGTTAATCGTAATGGATTTGATCCGTTGAGGTCTAGATTGAAGGCTCGTGTGCGTGATGGAAAATTGACGCAAAGAGCCTACAAGTCTATTATAGAGAAGATCAAGAGGTGTTGTTTCTCTTCTCAAGGAAAAGACGTTGGCCCAGAGATAGAAGAATTTGATGTGAAATTCAGGTCATTTTTGAAGTTAAAGAGATTTGATTAAATATCATTGTTTTGCCCATATTTGAGGCTTACAACGTATTTAGGCTTAGTTTTTTCCTAATAAAATGTAGGAAATAATACCCTTGTCGGGGATCTGTCAAATAAATTTAGAGAGGTGGGGGATATTTCCGGGGAGGTGGTATCTCTCGCTTCTTTTGTTTTTAGAGGATATTGTTCTGTAAATGATTTTCCAAAAAAGAATCACGATAAAACGGAATTTAGAAAATGTTCGTTATATTTGCGTAAGGTAATCACTAAAAGATGAAACAACAGATAATTAATAAGCTAAGAGGCTTTTTCTCTTTGCAACCAATAGAGAAAGCATGGGTGTTTGGTTCCTGTTCACGTGGAGAGGAGACGAAGGATAGCGATATTGATATTCTGGTTCGTTTTGACTCCCACGCTCGTATTACATTATTCAAGTATGCGGGTATGGTGGAAGCTCTAAGCCAATTGTTGCATCGTAAGGTTGATTTGGTGGAGGAAGGACAATTGAAGGATTTTGCCGTTTCTTCTGTAGATCGGGATAAAATATTGGTATATGAGAGAGAAGCCTAAAGACGATACACGTCTACGGCATATGCTGGAGGCGATAAATAATGTCATTGAGTTCACGACAGATGTGACTTTTGAGGAGTATTCCAGAAACAAGATATTGCGTTTTGCTGTCATCAAGAATTTGGAGATTGTAGGGGAGGCGGCTTATTTGATTACAAAGGAATTTCGGGAGGAACATCAAGAGATCGCATGGAATGAGGTCATAGGCATGCACCATGTGTTAGTGCATGGGTATTATCAGATTCGGGATGAGATTGTGTGGGGAACCATTCAAACAGATCTATTTCCGCTTAAGGATAAGATAGAACGGTTGCTCTGTAAATAACTCAATGTATTGTTTTAGAAAATAACCCTTTATTGGGGGGATATCAAATAAATTTAGAGAGGTGGGGGATATTTCCGAGGAGGTGGTATCTTTCGCCTCTCTCATTTTTAATACGATCACTATCAACCAAGTTACCAATCTCGTACTTTTCGGCAAACTGCTATACGATAGTGCATGTTGGCGTATAAGGCGTTTTTAAGCCCGTTTTAGGCTATATAACCCCGCCCCTATATTCCTCATGTGTTTTCTTGAAATGTTTTGTGAGTAGCTTTAAATAAGATTCTCTGCGATTTTCTTTGCCCTTTGTTTTATATGTAATACATTTGCGGTGTATTGAAAATAACGTAGAAGCGTTTAGTATATCCTTGTCATCGGAAATCGCCAATTTCAACGTGCCACGAGGATAGACAACTAGACGCCTGCGCCGTTATAGGCGTGGGCTATGGTTTGTTTGTGGCATGGTGTTTGGCGATACCTCGGTGACGGACAAGCTATGGTTCCCACGCTTTTTTTTAATGAAACCACCGAACGAAGGGAACAGGGAGGAATAAGTAAGTATATATATGACAAACTACAATCGATTACTAATACTAATAACTTTTCTTTTTATTGATCTTAGCATTGGGTTTGCCCAAAAAACATGGAAAAGCGATAAGTACGCTTACACTGTAGAGATCCCGAGCGGCTACTTGATTCGGAAGCCGACAGGAAAAAATATTGATTAATTCTGGAAGACTTTTCTTAGTGCCTTATACAAAGTACTTTGGGAGAATTACCCAATTTTGAGGTAATGATTTGGCAACTGTTCCATTTGCAGCGTTTTGCCATGCATTGCATCCAAGTAACTCGTTTCAGTTGCAAAAGTAATATAAAATAGCGAAACTAAAAATGATATGCTTTATTTTAATTAGGAATGTATTTGTAAAGTACTGAATTGTTAGTGAGTTTCAACAGCGGAATGAAATACTGCATATCTATTTCTACATTATATCGTTCTTTTAAATACTCTTTGTCTGACAGCAAGCAATAATAACTATACTTATCAATATCAAGCACCAATTGGTCAATTTGGGTTATATCACAAATATTGAAATCATCATCACACACATTCTGATATAAGAGAATATTCTCACTTATAAGCATTGGGATTTTATCTGAGCCTGTGTCGTTTTTGATGTACTCTGAAATGATTTCAACTTCATTAAATCTCATTTTACCTTCTAATTGGGAAAAATCATTTCTTAATTTGAGGGTTGTATAAAACGAAAAGATGCTTAAAATCACTAAAATAGATATGAGATACCTAAAGCGTTTTTCTTGGAAGTATATATAACTAAATGCCAGTGGTATTAAATAGAAAAAGTTGTTGATGTATCGATATGTTTCAAAAAACGATAGTTGTTCTCCCTTTGTGTAAAAATATCCTCGATAATGACTGGAGTATAAGACAATAAAGCTAAAGAACAATAATGATGTAAATAACATCTCTTTTGTTATTCTTCTGCATTTTATTGCGTACAAAATCATACCTCCAACATATAAGTAAGATATAATAGAAAAAGAGTTTATAGATAATAGGGATTTTACATAAACAGGAAATGCATTAATAAAATTTTGAATTGAGAATGTTGGCTGTCCAATATCTTTGCTTTCAATACGTTCTATGTCAAATACATTTTGACATGCCCAAAAGTAGATTATAATAATTATCGCAAATGGAACTATTTGCTTCAATGTTACTTTGATTGAGGGCATTTTCTTTGTTTTATATGCTGTATATACCCATTCGAATATGGGGATAAACCCTAATGCTAAATTTTCCCTTTTACAGAGCAATGCCAGACCAAAAGAAACTAAACATAACGCATTTCTAATAGATGTCTCTTTCTGAAAGAATGCGTATATAAATGTTATGCATATGAGTGAGGAAAAAGTCTCTGATAAAAAGCATGTTGTGAATACATTAATTATTGGGGCGCAACAAAATAGTATAGGAGCAATGAACCAGTATCTATTTTGTTTACCTAAAAGAGATAAAATAACAAGAATGCCAAAAGCCGTTAAAGTGTTTATATAGCTGATTGTATTAGGAGACCAACCTAACACATTTGTAAAAATACTTATAAATGCAGGATAGGTAATAAAATGTCCTCCATATGTGAATGTTGATAATGGATTTTCCAAACTACCTACTGATACAGCATCAATTAAAAACGAAGATGGATATATATCATATAGAAATTGCCTTGCACAGAAACTAAAAGAATAAGCATCTTCGTATTCCAATCCCCAAAAGCTAATCCCAAAATCGGTCTTAAACAAAGTGGTTAAAACTATACAAAATAGAATAACAAACCATGATGATGAGACATGTTCCTTTATATCATGCGCAACGGTATAGACAAACATGATTATAAAGAACAGCAATATAGTTAGGCATATAAAATAAAATCCCATTATTTTCTAATCTTGCTTTTTACTGTATTTTTTAATACTCCAAACCCATAATGTAATGAGCGAGAAAAATTAATTGATGAAGATAAACTATCGTATTTTGCGGGACAATATATTTCTTCAATATCATAACCACATTTGAAAGCTTCTATTACAATTTGATTATCAAAAATAAAATCATTTGACAACTTGTGATAGTCAATTTTAGTAAGAACTTCTTTTGTATAAGCTCGATATCCTGTATGATATTCACTTAGATGCTTTTTGAAACAAATATTTTGAAAAATCGTCAGAACTCGGTTAGATATATACTTGTACACAGGCATTCCATTTTTTATCGCTTGTATTCCATGCAGCAAACGTGATGCAAACACTATTCTTGCGCCTTGTTTGATTTTTTCAATAATACAAGGAATAAGTTTAGGGTCATATTGATAATCAGGATGTAGCATTATAATAACATCAGCCTGTAACGACAAAGCGTAATCGTAACAAGTTTTTTGATTTGCCCCATATCCTAAATTTACATCATGTCTAACGATGTGTTTTAATCCTAAATCCAGTGCTACATTATAAGTTTTATCATTGCTACAGTCATCAACCAATACGATGTCATTCACCATATTAGGAATATCTCCAATTGTGTCTTTCAATGTTTTTGCACAATTATACGCTGGCAATACAACAACTATTTTCATACTTCTACTTAAAAAGAGCCTGCCCGATATTGGCAGGCTCCGAATTAAACCTTATCTGCTCGAATAATGAGAACTATGCGAGCGATGAGAACTGTGCGAGCGATGGCTGCTGTGAGAACTGTGACTGGCGAGCAGATTAAACTCGGCAGAGGACTGCTCTAACACCAGCGTTTGTTCCTGCTGTTGTTCGATTTGAGTGTCGCTGTTGGTTATCTTAGCAACAATCTTATCGCTAACAGAGGAACAGTAGCTTGCACCTGCAAGAATTGCAGAGACCGCAAAGAACAAGAGTTTCTTCATTGATACCTCCTTTTTAAAATTAAACATTTTGTTACTTAACACGATATATCGGATGATATATGCTCCACTTTCTTTATATGTGCGCTATGTGCCTGACGATTGGATTCAAAAAATCCGGCACATTGTCCTTTCAATGCGCATCCCTCACATTCAGGAATGTATATATCTTTCCAGTCTGAAATAGATTGCTGGGCATAGCAGCGGATTTCATCTGGCAATACGCATAGTTGCGCATTGTAGATATATGGTTTCATACCTCTATCAGCAAGCAATAGAACAGCCTCACGCAATTCTCTATTATAGTCGTAAGGGTCTATCCACAATTCTTCAAAATTTTCCTTTGCCAATCCTGTCGTTTCCATTTGCATAAAAGCTACTTGGGCAACAAAAGGAAAATTATGATAGATGAAATCAGCAAACTGGGGAAGCCGCTTGTATGTTTGTTTATGGATAACTATTCGGATTCCAATACGTTGATGGAATAACGCAAGATTGTACAATCCTTGCACCGTCTTATAAAAGGTCTTTGCACCAACAATACGATTGTGTTCTTCCGCAATGTCTGAGAATAACGGTATATCTATTTGTAAATCTTGATGTTTGCACTTAGCCAACTTCATCGCATACTCCTTGTCTGCGAACTTCACTCCGTTAGATAAAATGCTGATTGCGGTCTTGGGCAATTCTTTTTTAATATGGCTTATCAACGTGAAGAGATTGTCCCCAATAAGAGTAGGCTCTCCGCCTGTGATACCAATTTCCTGTGTACTCTTGTCGAACAAGGAAATAAGTTTCATGTTGAATGGAGTCTTGTCTTTTTCTTGCAGGATAGGTGGTTGTGGGCACATGATGCAGCGATGATTACAACGCTCCGTTGCCATCAGTGCATTATGGTTGGAGTTTATTTCATATAAGAAAATAACTTCTCCCTGTTTGTTGATAACGACCACATCGCCTTCATGAAATTCATCTATGCAGCTTACTACGCAATACGGTTTACCTTTAGAGGTAAAAGTTTCCATTTCCGTGATAGTAGCTAAATAGCCGAATGATGGTTTGCTCGCATCTTTACAAACCAATATATTGTTGGAGCGATTGAATAAGTTTGCCTTACCAAAGGTGACACGTCCAACGATGTCATCTCCTACATTATAGGAAGTTCCTTGAATCTGTTTCATAGTGCAATCAATTTAACCAAGACCAAAATATTCTGTTTATCTCTGGGTCGTGCTTCTGCAACAACTCAAACAAGTAGTGTATGATGGCTTTTGTTTTCCTGCACATTTCGTTTGTCGGTCTGAAACCTATCATATCACCTTGTTCTGACATATTACGGACAGGGTCAGCACCACAATAAGGCTGGAACACACATTCGGCACAAACAGGCAGACATTCGTTGCAGGCAGAAGCGATGATATGATGAAGCAACTCGCCATTGAACATTTCCTGATAGCTGTTTTCATTCACATTACCTAATCTGAAATAGTAATTCTTGAAACGTGCCATCATACGTGCTTCATCAGACACATATACATTACCGTCATAATCATAAATTGCACCGGCAATTCCTACTCCGGCAGGTGACTGTAAATCCACAAAACCAGTAGCAAAAGGAGTCAACATTCGTTTCAACAACAATGCAGCAAACCCCTCCACGAAGAAAGTTCCCTGCTTGTTCAATTCGATAATATAGTCCAATCCCTCTTTATAGTTGGCAATGAAATCCTCTACAGGATAGGCTATCTTGTCTTTATATTGCTTCGCAAATCCATACGGATTGAGCGAGCGCAGAAAGATATTGTTGAATCCTAGCCGGATGTATTCGTCAATTATTTCCTTAAAACGACCTAAACTATGTTTGGAAGTGGTCATCAGTGCAGAAACACATTCGCTGTCACCCCATATTTGCCGTATCATGGCGAGATTCTTTTCAAAAATAGCATGGTGGTCTAACTCCTTATTTTGCAGTGGGCGGTTCATGTCATGCAAATCCTTTGGACCATCCAAAGAAGTAGAAATCATACATTTGTGCTTCTTCAGATATTTCACCATATTCTCATTGAGCAGCGTGAGATTGGTACAAATGACAAAATCCAATTCTCTTTTCTTAAAGAGGTTCTGCCATTCGGCTTCCTCAATGATATACTTTACCATATTAAAGTCCGTAGAAGGGTCTCCACCCTGAAACTCTATTTTGATGACAGGTGAGGGTGATTGAAATATGGTTTTTACCACATTCTTTGCCGTCTTTTTGGTCATATCGGCAGAATGGTCTTCCATATTCTTACGGGCGACTTGGCAATAGATGCAACTGGAGTTACATCGAAGTGTTGGTACAATCATGTGCAGTGATGTGAAATCACGCAAGATACTTTTCTTGGTACGGAACTTGGTGGCAAGCATCTGCACCACATCTTCCACTTTATCCGTTGTGGCAATCTGCTTTGATGCAAGGTCGTAGAACAATTCGCTATGCTCGTCTAACCCACCATTGACAAAACGATGGAAGTCTTCGTTTGGCAAGAATATGTATTCTCCTACTTCGTTTGTAAGGAGATATTCATTTTCGTTGAATCGTTCAAAGCGGAACGGTAGTAATTGATAGGACATAAGTGTATCATTTAGAGGTTACAGGCTTGAACGCTTCTTGAACTATCATGTCACGAATATGTCCGAACTGGGCATTCGTATTATACCGAATTTGCTGGTCTATCAATTCATTACAGAATTGTTTAGGCACATCATCCGTTACTTTACTATTGTCTTTCGATTCAAAAATTACAATTACAAAGGTCGGATTACTTGCATCTGTCTGTTGATGCACATAAAACAAATGGGAATACTTATAGATAGCTGCTGTTATAACCTCCTTGGCATACAAGCTCGTATCTACTGAAAGTTGGAACTTATCTTTTGCAAGTTCTACAACAGGAATTTTTATATCTGCCATAATCGCACATCGTGTCTTTGGCAGTCCTCAAAGACCTTTACTTATGCACGAAGCGTGAACTGCAATGCAACTATGTCTTTAATGGAGGTCCTGAGAAAACCTAATGAGCAGATATAGTAATAGCAGCCCACGCTATAGCGTGAGAACCACTATGCTATCCTTGCTCATTTGAAAATTTCTCAGGTTTCCATTACCAAGATAAGCATAACGCTTCTTTCTTTTCTAATATGTCTTGGAAAAGGTTTCCCCAATCCGAATGCAAAAGTACAAAAAATCCGTGATATGGCATTCAATAATCACGGATTTTATTTTGGTTTACAGTTGCATACCTTTGTTTTTCCGTTTCGGCTGCATGGGGCGATGTATGCTCTGTCGCAGCTTCTCAAATTGCTCTTTGAACCATTCACCAATAGGTCGCAAGTTAATCGTAAGAACAAACTTACCATTGTCTGAGAAGACTTTGGCTTTGACATCTTTTGCCATGAATTTCCGCTTGTGTTCTTCCGAATACAGCTCACCGTTATACTCAACAGGTTTACCTGTCAGTAATGTCGCAGTCTGCTCTTTGTCGAAGCCGACAGCAAAACACAGTCTTTCAAGGTTAATCATATCCTTGATTTGCGGAAACCATTTCAAGGTCTTGTTCAACAATACCGTGAGCCTTGAAATCTCACGTTTAAGGCTCGTTTCCGTCTGTGACAATTCGTTGATATGCTTCTGTTGCATATCCAATAATTGATGGCTGTGTTCGGTCTGTATAGTCTGTATCCTACCTTGTAGAGTTTCGATAGTTTCCTCATGGGTGGCAACCTCCCGATGTAGGGCGGTGTTCTCCTTCTCTAATGTCTTGACCTTGTTACTACCGAAAAGAGAACCGACACTTTCGGCTATGTTGGTCGCTGCGGTCGTGGCTACGCCTTTCAGCTTCTCGGTCTGCACCTCTTTCTTGGCTTGGCGGAGTTCTTCTTTTACTGCCTCTTTCCGCTCCTGCAAATCCACCACTTCTGCTTTGAGGCTGTCTGCGAGTTTCTTCGTCTCGTTGTAATACTGCTGCGTGGACTTGTGCCGTGCCGTTGAGCCGTCAATGCCACGCTGCAATCCGTACTTTGCCATCGCAATGGCGTATGTATCTTGGTAGGACTTCAATTTCAGCCGTGTCATAATATCATCGGCACACAGCCTCACGGTGTCGGTCGGTTTCTTGCGGTAGCGTTTCTTCGCCTGTTCCTCCCGTTTCCTGCGCTTGCGCTCTCCCTTGACGATTGGAACAAGCGTTATGTGTATGTGTGGCGTTTCCTCGTCCCGATGAAGATGAGCAGCCACGATGTTCTCCTTGCCGAACATGAAGGCAAAGTAGTTCAGATTGTCGGCACACCATTCGTCCAATCTTCCCTCTTTTTCGATTCGCTCCATATCCTCGTGTGTTCCCGACACGTTGATACGGATAGCCCTCACTTGGTTGCTGCCGATTTTGCGTGTCAGCCCTGCTTCCTCCAATCTTCTTTGGATGGCTGCCGAACGGTCTTTCACTCCATCGGGATAGTCGATGAGTTTTCTGTTAAGGTGTGTGCGTGTCGGGTCGGCGTTCTTCGGAATGATGAAACGCTCGATGTGGGCGGTCGTTCCGCTGTCGGAACCGTGCGCCTTTTCCATGTGCAATACTACAAATCCCATATATGATTTTCCTTTCTTATTTTTACTTGTGAAACAATGGTCGGTTATTCTTCTGCACGGCTTCTGCCGTTGGCTTGGGAGAGTCCAGAGAGGTGCAACCTCTTTGGCT
>ENA-OPDI01000356-OPDI01000356.1-human-gut-metagenome-genome-assembly--contig:-NODE-356-length-52748-cov-24.717401_pt1 | contig 52748 bp, 40 predicted proteins | sample MGYA00241262_ERZ501504 | MGnify/ENA primary metagenome ERZ501504 (study PRJEB25962, sample SAMEA2042570) | human gut metagenome | biome: human gut; feature: human-associated habitat; material: faeces...
GTGGTGTACCGCTTGGAATTCCGGGAAGAACAAACCTGATCCGCGTCTGCACAGTTGAGTAAGTCAGGGAAATATCAGTAGTTGAAGTGGAAAATCTACCTGCCTGATTCGATAAAAAATAATATTTTCAGAAAATATAAGATGTAAAAGCCACAGGGGTCTGCCGTCAGAAAAGTATGACAGAAAATACTTTCTGACAGCAGTCCTTTGTTTGTATTAGAGCGTGTTTGAAACACGCTCCAGAGGAGAGAACTGTTATGAAAACAAATGGAGAAGAAGATTCGAGACATATTTTCAGAGGAGAGCTGGCATTGGTGACAGCAGTCATGATCAATAGTCTTGCTGTTATTATGATGCTGTATTCCGGTTCCGGAATATCTGCCATATTCAGTGTTCCTTATGCATTTGAAAAAGTATTTCCGGTAATCACACTGGGAACATGGACTTATATTTTTCAGGCACTTCTGATCTTAAGTCTGATGATACTGAGAAAAAAATTTGTACCTGCTTATCTGTGCAGTTTTCTGGTTGGATTTGCATTCAGTGAACTGCTGGATGTTAATGAGGCATGGATCAATATCCTGCCAAAGACAATTCCGCTCAGAGTGTTATATTTTGTGATCAGTTATCTGCTGATCTGTATAGGGATCGCACTTTCTAACAGATGCGGTCTGCCGATCATTCCGACGGATCTGTTTCCGCGCGAGCTGTCAGAGATTATAAAGGTGAAATATTCTAAGGTCAAGGTTTCTTTTGATGTGATCTGCGTGACGATTACTGCCTGTATGACAGGACTGATACTGGGACATATCAGTGGGCTTGGAATCGGAACAGTGTTGGCAGCATTTACCATGGGAAAGGTGATAGGTCTGATCGGTGACCAGATGGATAAACATTTCTGGTTTGTGAATTTTGCGCAGCATAGATCACAGGCAGCGTAAGATGAAAAAAGGTAAAGCTTCACAAATACAGTAGTAAATTGAATATAAAAAGGAGATCATTAAGGTCTCTTTTTTTATATATAAAACGTATGGTTGCAAAAATATGATTGTATTTTAAGCATATTTTTGCAGTTGGAAATAAAGAAGGTGAAATATGTTAAGAAAATGGCACCATTGGTCAGTGAAAAAATAGAATATAAATTTGAGTTTTTATATAATAAACCCATAAAGCAAATGGAACCAAAGAAAGGAGAGAAATTATGGGTTCAGAAAAAAATATTATCCATCAGGAAAATCAGAAAGATTCTACGGAAGTGAAACTTTCTATGGCAAAAAAAATCGGTTATGGATTGGGAGAAGCGGGAAGTACGTTATCATTTACGATGATAAGTTCTTATTTAACGGTATTTTATTCGGATGTAGTAGGACTTGCACCGGCAGTGATATCAATTATCATGTTGATTGCACGTATCTGGCAGGCAATTTGTGATCCTGTATTCGGTGGAATTGCAGAGAATACCAGAAGCAAATTTGGAAGATATCGTCCGTATATATTATATGGTGCACCAGTGCTGGCTCTGTTTAACTGTCTTACTTTTTTGAATCTTGATATTCCAAATAGTGCAAAAGCAATCTGGTGTGCTGTTACATATATTGTATGTTGTACAGCATATTCTGTTGCTAATGGTGCTGTTACATGCATTGTGAATTCACTTACTTCAATCAATACAGAGCGTGTTTCTGCAAATGCTGTTAAAGGAATTGTATCCAGTGTTTTTGGCATTATTGTAAGTGCTGTTACAATGCCTTTGATCATGAAATTCGGAGGTGGAAATACAAATTCTGCAAGAGGATATTTTTATACTGCACTAGTATTTTCAGTTGCAGCAATTCCATGTTTTTTTATCTGCTTTAAATCAACAAAAGAAGTGATCAGTGGTGGAAATGAAAGATCAGTAAAACAGAATCCGATAGTTATGATTTGCGCATCTTTTAAAAATGCGTTTAAGGACTGGAACGTGGCATGGCTGATGATTGCTATGATCATTTATCTGACAGGTGTTTTTGGAAGACTTGGTGTAATGGCTTATTATTTTATTTATGTATTAGCGGCGCCTATGGGAATTGCGGCATTTGGAACAGCTATGACAGTTGGAATGCTGGTTGTCAATTTTTATACACCAAAACTTTTAAACAAAATAGACAAAAAATATGTAGGAGTTCTTTCCTGCATTTTACAGGCAGGTTGTTGTGTAGCATTCTATTTTATGGGCGAGGCAAAAATGGCAAGTACTGTTATTGCTGTAATTGGATTTATATATGGTGCAACAAATATGATGACATTGGTTTCTGTTTCATTATGCGGAGAACTGATTGATGACAATTGGCTTAGAACAGGAAAAAGATCTGATGGTGTTATTGTTACAGCGGTTTCTTTTTCTACAAAGATCGCAAATGCTATTGGAGGTTCTGTTGGAATTGTTGTTTTAGGAGCTGTTGGATTTGTAGCAAATACTGAAATGGCAGCTGAAACACTGACAAAAATGAATGCAGTTATTAATTTTGGACCGGCAGCATGCTTCATGATCGCTATTATTCCTTTAATGATGATCAGAATGACAAATGCAAAGGGAATGGAAAATGAAAAGAAACTGAAAGAAATGATGATGAAGAACGGAGGAATTTGAAAATGAATAGAATAGTAAATCCAATTATACCAGGATATTATCCAGATCCATCAATTATTCGTGTGGATGATGATTTTTATCTTACATGTTCCAGTTTTGAAATGTGTCCGGGAATTCCTGTATTTCACAGTAAGGATCTGGCACATTGGGAACAAATTGGAAATGCATTAACTGTAGAGAATGATTTTCATATGGAAAAAAATTGCGGAGTAGGCGGCTTAATGGCTCCTACTTTGAGATATAAAAATGGGAAATATTACATTATTAATGCTAACTTTGCAGATAAAGGGAATTATATAGTGACAGCTGATGATCCAAAAGGACCGTGGTCCAGGCCACATTGGCTGGATGATGTGCCGGGAATTGATGCATCTATTTTCTTTGATAATGATGGAAAAACATATATTATGGGAACCGGTCAGGTTTGGGATAATGGAGCCGGTGTCAAGGAAAATGGTATCTGGCTTGCTGAATATGATATTGATAATTTCAAAATGATAGGAGAACCTGTTGCAATATATAACAGCGCAATGAGAAAAGGATCTTCTCCGGAAGCACCACATTTATACCATATCGGAGATTACTATTATCTTATGATCGCAGAAGGGGGAACTGAACATTATCATTCTGTAATGATTGCGAGAAGTAAAGAAATTTTTGGATTCTATGAAGGTAATCCGGCAAATCCGGTTATGACACATAGAAATATGGGATTCACATGTCCGATAACAAATGTTGGACACGCTGATCTTGTTGAATTAAAAGATGGAAACTGGTACGCAGTTCTTCTTGGATCAAGACTAGTTGACGGCAATCATAAAAATCTGGGGAGAGAAACATTTATATGTCCTGTTGTATGGGAAAGAGAGTGGCCATTATTTAGTCCTGCTACTGGAAAAATTGAAAATGAATACGAAATGCCGGAGTCATTGCAGCCAGTATTATATGAAAAGGTAAGAGAAAGGGAAGAATTTGATGAAAATCAGCTTCCAATGCATATGGTATTCTGGGGAACTCCGTTGGATGATTTTTGGAAGATAGAAGACTCAAAACTGAAGTTGCGTTGTATCCGACAGAGACTGGATGATGAACTGCAGCCTATGAAAATGGATGGAAATCTGAAATATGACAGATATACAGCGTTTGTTGGACGCCGCCAGTGTGCAGTTAATGTGATGGTAACTGCAAGAATGAGATTTATTGCTAAAAATAATGAAAGTGCCGGAATTGCAGCAGTTCAGGCGATGAATCATCAGCTGCATGTAGAAAGAGCACTTGAAGATGGAAAACAGGTTCTTAAAGCGGTAGTTACTACTGCAGAATATGACAGACCACCATATTTTCCGGGGTTTGAAGGGCAGACCAACAGACAGATCATTGCATCTGTACCATGGGAGCAGGAAGAAATTATCCTTCAGATAGAAATGAAGGGAGAAGATTTTGTTATCCGATATGGTGAAAAGGAAGGAACTTTGCAGATGCTTTGTAAAATGGATGGCTCAGTGATTAATCCGGAAAAGGTTGGATGTATGTGTGGAACACTCTTGGGAATGTATGCAACCGGAAATGGAGAAGATTCAGAGAATATGGCAGAATTTGACTGGTTTAGCTACCGGGAATTCTAAAAAGAATGGGGATCAGGGATGAGTGATAAAGAAAAAAAGCTGAAATGGTATACGAAAATAGCATATGGCTTTGGAGAAGTTGGTTCTCAGTTTTCATGGGGAATGATAAGTTCTTATCTTACTTTATTTTATACAGATGTTGTAGGGCTTGCACCGTCACTCATCTCTTGCATTATGATAATTGCCAGAGTGTGGGATGCGGTTAATGATCCTATGTTTGGGGCAATCGCAGAAAATACAAATACAAAGTGGGGAAGATTTCGTCCATACATTTTGTTTGGTTGTCCAGTGCTGGCTCTTTTTAATTGTTTAGCATTTCTGAATCTCGATATTCCACGAATATGGAAAACATTTTGGTGTATTTTTACATATATTGGCTGTGGAATGGCATATACAGCAGTGAATATTTCAGTAGGATGTCTGACAAATTCCATGACATCATGTAATAATGAAAGAGTCTCTCTGAATGCAGTGCGGGGAGCAATGGGAAGTGCGGGAGGAATGGTGCTGGGTGGAACAGCGATGCCTTTAATTTTACATTATAGTAAAAACAGTGTTTCATATGGAAATAGTTTTTTTATAACAGCGCTTATTTTTTCTATGATCAGTATCCCTTGCATGCTGATCTGTGGTATATTTACAAGAGAAACAGTTTTTGTAAAACGTCAGCAGAGAAGAGGAAATACAACTCTTGCACTTGTAAGATCATTTAAATATACATTTAAAGACAAAAATGCCAGATTCCTTATATTGGCAGAATTTTGTTTCCTTACAGGGATATTTGGACGATTGGGGATTATGTCATATTATTTTATTTATGTATTAAAAAAATCGGAGCTTATAGCGGGATTTTCTGTTGCGCTTTCACTGGGGATGCTTCTTGCAAATGCTTTGGCGGCTTTTCTCATGGTCCGAATGGATAAAAAATGGGTTGGTGTACTCACTTCCATATGTCAGGCAATGTGTTGCATATTGTTTTTCATTATTGGAGAGAAGGATATTGTAAATATGGTAATTCCTATAGGATTTATCTATGGGCTTACTAACTTTTCAGGTAATGTTGCATATGGTATGTCTGCAGAAATAATAGATGATAACTGGCTGAGTACGGGAATTCGTTCAGATGGCGTGATTTATTCTTGTATTTCTTTTTCTACTAAGCTGGGAAGTGCAGTAGGAGGAGCTATAGGAATTCTGGCTCTTGGTGCAGTTGGATTTACTGCAAATGCAGAATTATCGAAAGCAGTGCTGACGGAAATGAATAAAGTAATTAATTTTGAACCGGCTTTTTTCTTTATAGTCAGTGCTGTTATGTTTGCAAAAAATGGAATGACGAATGCAAAGGGAAAACAAAATGAAGAGAAAATTGCAGAGATGGTTCGGTGAAAAATGAAGTGAGGTCAGCATAAATGCAGAAGATGTTCGGAGTCAGATTCTTCAAAAGTTACAGTAATATTGCGCAGGTAAGAAAAGAGTACATTTTATTGTTTCTTGTAAATGGAGGCGCACAAATTATAACTTCTGGAAAAACATATGAACTGGAAAAAGAGGATTATATAATCATAAACAGTGCAAAGCAATATCAGGTTTTATTAGAAAGAAATTCCCTTTTGCTGGAAATTTCAATGGAAAGAGAGGGGCTATGTTCCTTGTCACATAATGATCGGATATTGTTTTATTGTGTCAGTTCCGAACACCAGGGAAGCAAATATGAAAAATTTCGTTTTGTCATAGGGGAATTGCTGAGTAATTATGCAGTAAAACCTCAGGGATTAGATCCGGAAAAAATGAGCAGTCTTTATAAAGTATGCAGTTATATGATCAATTATTTTGCTGTATCAGCAGATAAGGTAGAGAAATATGGCAGAAACAGTAAGAATGAACTGGTTCTTAAATATATAGAAGAACACTATCGGGAAAAAATATCCTTAGAAGATGTGGCAAGAGAAGTGTTTATGGCACCGGCGTCTTTTTCGCGATATTTCAGTAGAGAGATGGGGATTTCTTTTGTCAATTATGTAAATAATGTCCGTATAGAATATGCAGTACAGGAATTGCTTGCTTCTGAGACTTCAATATCTGATATTGCATGGGATAACGGATTTGGAAGTGTTTCTCAGTTTAATAAGATTTTTCGGAAAAAATATAAAATGTCACCTCGGGAATATAAAGAAAAGTGGAAAGAAGGAAGTATTTCCGAAGAAAATGAGACATCTTTAAAGGTAGAAGATCTGGAGGAATATAGGAGCAAAACGAGATTAACTGTAGTAAAAGAACAACGTTTTCAAATAAAAGATATCAGAGTGGATATGACAAAGGGCGAAAAACTTGTTAATCCGTGGAAAGAGGGGATTAATTTGGGGTTTGCATCCCTGCTTCTTAATGCTGAGTATCAGAGACAGATGAAAATACTCAAACAGAAGCTGGAATTTAAATATGGAATTATTAATGGGCTTTTTGCCGCAGAATTAAAGCTGTTTGATGATTCTGAAGATGATGTTGCAAGGATTAATTTTGTACTTTTGGATCAGGTTCTGGATTTTCTGGTTGAACATAAGATACATCCCTTTCTTGTAATAGATGATCAGATAAATTCTATGTTGAAAGAAATGAATACGAAAGATAAACTGGATTGCAGACAGGTATTTAAGAATCTTGAACAATGCCAGTCAGTGCTTGCAGAATTTTTGGAACATATTGTATATCGTTATGGGATGAGAGAGGTGTCTCAATGGTATTTTAGTGTCTGGTATAATGAGTTCAGTGATACTACATTGGGATTGTCAAATAGATTTGCAGAAGTATGGGATATGGTATGTAGTGAAATAAAGAGAGTTATTCCAGATGCAAAGGTTGGAGGGGCGGGAATAGGCCCATCAGTAGAGAAGGAGGAACTGTGGGAATTCTATCAGAATTGGGGAAAAGCACAGTTTAAACCAGATTATATATATTTTCATGCTTTTCCTTATAGGGAATCCAAGTCAAGATTGAAAATGGAGGCAATAAGGAGAAAAATAGATGACTTTTTTATCAGGGATATTTCTGATATACGAAAAACTTTACATGAAACCGGATTTGCAGATACACCATTAATTGTGCAGGAATGGAATTTAAGTTTTGTACAGAGGAATGCTTTTAATGATATGGCTGCAAAAGCTGCGATTATTGTAAAACATATGTCACAAAGTATTGGAGAAATTAAATTAGCAGCATATTGGCCTGCAAGTGATCTTTATGCAGGTGATTATGATGCAAGCAGACTTCTTAACGGAGCCTGTGGACTGATCAGTGCCAATGGAATATGTAAACCGGTTCTTTACGCAATAGGATTTATAGGAGAGTTACAGGATATTGTAGTTTCCAGGGGGAATCATTACATTGTTACGAAAGATGACAGGGGTAATTACAGTCTGTTGCTTTTTAATGAGAAAGAGTTAAATTATGTTTATTATTCAAAAGCGGAAGCGGCAGTAAAACCGGAAGATGAGAATCAGATATTTGAAAATCAGGACTCATTGGAAATTAAGATCACTTTAGAGAATATGCCAGATAAGAAATATATAATTCATAAACGGATTATAGGTCCTTCTTGTGGAAGTGTTCTTGATGAATGGAGAGAGCTTGGCGCAGATACAACATTAACAATCAGTGATTTAGAATATCTTAGAAATCGATGTGTGCCTTATCGAAAAAATGAAGAAATTTTTGTGGAAAATCATGAAATGGTATTGATGGAATCTCTGCGAGCACACGAAATTATGTTATTAAAAATCAGATAAATTAATAAAATATCCCCTGTGATACTGAAGGAATCCCGCATTGCGGGATTCTCAGACTGTAGACAAAACCCTGCAAAAGCAGGGCTTTGTCTACAGTCTGAAAGGGAGAACCTTAATGGTTCTCCCTTTAAAAGGTTTATTTTATGCGATTTTCCGATAGAATTATTCTCCGAAGTATCTCTTAAGAAGACCAGCGAATGCTTTTCCATGTCTTGCTTCATCTCTTGCCATTTCATGAACTGTATCATGGATAGCGTCAAGGTTAGCAGCTTTTGCACGTTTAGCAAGGTCTGTTTTACCAGCTGTAGCACCGTTCTCGGCTTCTACACGCATCTGAAGGTTTTTCTTTGTGCTGTCTGTTACAACTTCACCTAATAATTCAGCGAATTTAGCAGCATGTTCTGCTTCTTCATAAGCTGCTTTTTCATAGTATAAACCGATTTCCGGATATCCTTCTCTGTGAGCAACTCTTGCCATTGCAAGATACATACCAACTTCAGAGCATTCACCCTGGAAGTTTGCTCTTAAATCAGCCATGATGTCTTCGCTGGATCCCTGAGCAACACCTACAACGTGTTCAGCAGCCCATGACATTTCGCCATCCTGCTTTACGAATTTATCAGCCGGTGCCTTACATACAGGACAGGCTTCCGGAGCTTTCTCACCTTCATAAACATAACCACATACACTACATACCCATTTTGTCATAATTAAAATCTCCTTTTCTTTTTAATGAATTTATTAGGGATGCCAGAAAATAAATTGATTATCTCAGCATCGTTTAGTTCTTACTGCTTTCCGTCTGTGCGGTAGAAAAAGTAATTTTTAATAATAGTAATTATTACTGTTTTCTGTGACTTTAGATTACCATACTTGATTGAAAAAGTCAAGTTTAATTTTAGCTTTTTTGCAACTTTTTATCATTAGTTGTTATTCCCAATTTGGACACCAATGATGTAAGTAAAAACTACTTTGAACTATCAGAGTTGCCTTCTGTCTCTTTCAGGCAGTCCTCACACAGACCGAAGAATCTGGCACTGTAATCAGTAATCTTTCCTTTGAAGTTCTCACCTGCAAGATCCATAATGTGGTGAATTCCCTCGCTCTCAAGGTCGATGATCCGCTCACATCTGATACACATGAAGTGGCAGTGCCTCTCGGTCCGCCCGTCAAAGTGATCCGCTCCGGCGAAAGAGGAAAGCTTCTTAATCTCTCCCAGATCAGCCAGCAGAGATAAGTTGCGATATACCGTACCGAGGCTGATATTCGGATAGATGAGCTTCATATTCTCATATACCACATCGGCAGTAGGATGATCTGTTCTGGTTCTTAGAAACTCTTTAATCGATTCCCTCTGACGGCTGTATTTCAGTGTCGCCATGGTATTCCTCCCTTCCCTGTTTACTCGCAAATGATTTATCATAACTGTTCAGTATAGTTGCAGTTATAATCTGTTCAATAACGATAATCATTACTGATATTGATACTATACAATATTGGATTGAAATTGTCAAGATATAAAATTATTATTTTATAGAATTGTTATAGTTTGGTTACTGAGAACGGAGTGAACAATAACGATGTGGGTTTACAAATCCACCAAAATGTGCTATATTTTCCCTATAACAGGAAATAACTATTTCCTATAGCTAACAGCGTTCCACGATCACAGAGCGGAGTGCTGTCACGAAATAACACAAACTCATTGAAGAAGAGAGTAGATCCGCAGACCGTATTACAGAGAAATCCCCATGGATCATATATCACAGATTCAAAGGCTGAGAGGGATATGCAAGGAGCAGGTTGAAGATGGCTTCCGAGAGGCACTGCTGAGAGCCAACAGCTTTAGGCAGCGACAGGCACGCCTGTTACAGCGTAGAGGTATCACAATGTACCTCCCAAGGTTTCCCCGCGCGAGCCCGGAAACGAACAGAAGTGGTAACACGGGTAATACTCGTCTTCTCAGATAATCTGAGGAGACGTTTTTTATGTTATAGGAAATTACTCTGTAATGTTCCTATAACATAAAAAAGCCCTCCGGGCAGGATCACACTGCGACAGAGAGGAATTATTTCCCCCAACACCAGTTCCTTCCTACCATGAAGAATTTATGTTTTTCTTCCATAAATAAGGAGCAGTTGTTACCATTTTTAAACACCAGCTTCGGAAAATATAATTGTTTTCTGTGCATTTGCAGGGAGTGTAGCAACTCTTAGTGCCTGGAAATCTGCGTTATTCGAAAAAATCTCACTGTCTGAGCGAAGCGAGTTTGAGATTTTTTCGAATGGTTTTAGCTGATTTTCAGACACTTAGAGTTCCTAGCTCCCGAAACCGCACAGAAAACAATTATATTTTCCGGAGCGTCCACATTCAAAAAAGGAGACAACAAACCATGGAAAAACAGAAATACTACATCACCACCGCCATCGCCTACACATCCGGCAAACCCCATATCGGCAACACCTACGAAGTCGTCCTTGCCGATGCCATAGCCCGCTACAAACGTCAGCAGGGCTATGACGTATTCTTCCAGACAGGAACCGACGAACATGGTCAGAAAATCGAATTAAAAGCCGAAGAAGCCGGAATCACTCCAAAAGAATTCGTAGACAACGTATCCGGTGAGATCAAAAGAATCTGGGATCTGATGAACACATCCTACGACAAATTCATCCGTACCACAGATGAAGACCACGAAAAACAGGTCAAAAAAATCTTCAAAAAAATGTATGCAAAAGGCGACATCTACAAAGGACACTACGAAGGAATGTATTGTACACCATGCGAATCTTTCTTTACAGAATCCCAGCTTGTAGACGGCAAATGTCCGGACTGCGGCCGCCCATGTGTACCTGCAAAAGAAGAAGCATACTTCTTCAAAATGAGCAAATATGCTGACAAACTCATCGACTACATCAATACACACCCGGACTTCATCCAGCCGGAATCCCGTAAAAACGAGATGATGAACAACTTCCTTCTCCCGGGACTTCAGGATCTTTGCGTATCCAGAACTTCCTTCAAATGGGGAATCCCGGTAGACTTTGATCTGAAACACGTAGTATATGTATGGCTTGATGCCCTTACAAACTATATTACAGGAATCGGCTACGACTGCGATGGCGAAAGCACAGAACAGTTTAACAAACTCTGGCCTGCAGACCTGCATCTGATCGGTAAAGACATTATCCGTTTCCATACAATTTACTGGCCGATTTTCCTGATGTCACTGGATCTGCCACTTCCGAAACAGGTATTCGGACATCCATGGCTTCTCCAGGGTGATGGAAAGATGAGTAAATCCAAAGGAAACGTAATCTATGCAGATGAACTGGTAGACTTCTTCGGTGTAGATGCAGTCCGCTACTTCGTACTTCATGAAATGCCATTCGAGAATGATGGTGTGATCACATGGGAACTGATGGTAGAGCGTCTCAATTCTGAACTCGCTAACACCCTTGGAAACCTTGTAAACCGTACCATTTCCATGTCAAACAAATATTTCGGCGGTGTGGTAGAAAACAAAGGCGTTACAGAACCTGTAGATGATGATCTGAAGAACTTCATTCTCTCCGTACCTGCCAAAGTAAACGAAAAAATGGATAAACTCCGCGTGGCAGATGCAATGACAGAAGTATTCACAATCTTCAAACGCTGCAACAAATACATCGACGAAACAATGCCATGGGCTCTTGCTAAGGATGAAGAGAAAAAAGACCGTCTTGCAACAGTTCTCTACAATCTGGTTGAGGGAATCTGCATTGGTGCGGTTCTGCTGAAATCCTTTATGCCGGAAACAACAGAGAGAATCCTTGCCCAGTTAAATGCACAGGACAGAGAACTGGAAGACCTTAAGACCTTTGGCCTCTATCCGTCAGGAAATAAAGTAACTGAAAAACCGGAGATTCTTTTCGCCCGCCTTGACCTGAAAGAGGTACTTGCAAAGGTGGCAGAGCTTCATCCGCCGAAAGCAGAAGAACCTGCAAAAGAAGAAAAAGAAGACGTAATTGATATCGAAGCAAAACCTGAGATCACATTTGAAGATTTCGGTAAGCTTCAGTTCCAGGTTGGTAAGATCATCAAATGTGAAGAAGTAAAGAAATCAAAGAAACTTCTCTGCTCACAGGTACAGATCGGCAGCCAGGTGCGTCAGATCGTATCCGGAATCAAAGCACACTACAGTGCAGAAGAAATGGTAGGTAAGAGGGTTATGGTAGTCACAAACCTGAAACCAGCCAAACTTGCCGGTGTACTCAGTGAAGGAATGATCCTCTGCGCAGAAGATGCAGACGGAAACCTTTCCCTGATGGTACCGGAAAAGGAAATGCCTGCAGGTGCAGAAATCTGCTGATCTTTGTATTACTGAGAACAAAGCGAATGGTAGCGAAAATGTGTGAAAACTTACGAATATTATCTTGACAAATACACTCTCAAAAGCTATATTAATATTTAGATAAAGGGGAGTGACTGACTCATGAGTATTCATGATGTCGTCAATTTCGGTGGGTAAAGACTCCAACCGTATCGTGATGAACAGGCGAGGCTTTTATTGTATGTTCCCGTACAATAAGAGCCTCGCTTTTTGTAAAAACTTAAACAGGGGGATTTTGATCATGTCACAGGTTTTTAATCATTTTGATGAGAACGGAAACGCAGTTATGGTAGACGTTTCCGGGAAAAATATCACTTACAGAACAGCAGTTGCCACAGGTGAGATTCATGTAGGAGAAGCAATCATGGAGGCTGTGAAAGAGGGTTCTGTGAAAAAGGGAGATGTGCTTGGAGTAGCACGTGTAGCGGGGATTATGGGAGTGAAAAGGACTTCTGAGTTGATTCCCATGTGCCATCCGCTTCCGATCCAGAAATGTTCCGTAGACTATGAACTGGATGAGATAAACGGAATTATCCGCGCTTTCTGTACAGTGAAAACAGAAGGCAAGACCGGTGTGGAAATGGAGGCACTGACAGGGGTTCAGGTGACGCTTCTGACGATTTATGATATGTGTAAGGCAATTGACAAGCATATGGTAATGTCCAATATTCATCTGGTTGAAAAGACGGGTGGTAAGAGTGGAGATTTTCATTTTTGATATCCACAAATTACTTTGCGATTTGCAAAATATTTGTTGGGTAAAATGAAAGAAATGTGTATAATGGAAATACAGAATGGCAGATAACGAAAAAAATTATCTGCCCGACAGGGAGGTTTTTATAAAATGAAAAGAGTAGCGATTATTACATCCAGTGATACGGGATATCGCGGAGAACGTGAGGATTTAAGCGGACCTGCGATCCGAGAGATTGTTGAGAAGAATGGATATGAGGTTGTGTCTGAAGATGTTCTGCCGGATGACAGAAAGATGTTGTCAGAGAGAATGGCGGAAATTGCAGACAGCGGCACAGCGGAACTGATCCTGACAACAGGCGGAACCGGTTTTTCACCCAGAGATATTACACCGGAGGCAACGGAGGATATTATTGACAGACGTGTACCGGGGATTCCGGAGGCAATGCGTGCGTACAGCATGACTATCACGAAACGCGCCATGCTCAGCCGTTCTACGGCAGGTATCCGCAAAAAAACACTGATCATCAATCTTCCGGGAAGTCCGAAAGCTGTAAAAGAGAGCCTGGAGTATATTATTGATGCGCTTGGACATGGCATTGAGATCATGACAGGGGAAGCAGGGAACTGCGCAAGATAACCGATGGCGATAACAGGGATAAGAAAGCAGAGAATATAAGCTGACGGCAATAAACGGAAGAGCAGGTACGAAAACAGTATCTGAAACTAAAACAGGAAGGTAAAAGGGATAATCTTATGGGAAAAGTAATTGCGGTTTGTACAAGTGAAAGAAAGGGAATACAGAAGACAAGTGTTCCGGAGATTAAAGTAATTGAGGACTGGGGAATCGAGGGTGATGCCCATGCCGGCAAATGGCACCGTCAGGTAAGTCTGCTCTCTTTTGACAAGATTGAAGATTTTCGCGCCAGAGGTGCAGAGGTAGAAGACGGGGCATTCGGAGAGAACCTGGTGGTTCAGGGAATCGACTTTGCCACACTTCCGATTGGTACGAAATTTCAGTGCAATGATGTAGTCCTGGAGCTGACACAGATTGGAAAAGAATGTCACAGCGGATGTGCGATCTTTAAGAAAATGGGCGAGTGCATTATGCCGAAACAGGGAGTTTTTACGAAGGTTATTCATGGCGGTGTGATCCATCCGGGGGATGAGCTGGTAATTTTATAACAGATTTTTTAACCGGACTATAGCAATTCCATAAATTACTGCAAACAATCCAGTCCATCATAGCGTGAAGTCCTGCTGAACTGTCTTGATTGTATTATTTTATGGAATTGCTATAAGACTACATGAGGAGATTGGAAAAAATGATTATTGATACACATGCACACTATGATGACGAGGCCTTTGACACAGACAGGGAAGCGCTTCTTACGTCTATGTACGATGGAGGGATTGAGAAGATTGTGAATGTCTGTGCATCTGTAGGCGGTTTTCAGGATACTGTGAAGCTGATGGAGAAATATCCTTTTATATATGGAGCAGTGGGAATCCATCCGGATGATGCAGATAAGATGACACAGGAGATTCTGGATGAGATCCGCAGATTATCTCATATGGACAAGATGGTGGCAATCGGTGAGATCGGGCTGGACTATTACTGGCATAAGGAAGAAGAGGAACATCAGATCCAGAAGAAAATGTTTCGCGCCCAGCTTGACATTGCCAGAGAAGAGAAGCTTCCGTTTATGATCCACAGCAGAGAAGCTGCCGAGGATACTCTGAATATCGTCAGAGAATATATGCAGGGTGGTATGTATGGCGGTATCATTCATTGTTTTTCATACAGCAGGGAGATTGCGGCAGAATATCTGAAAATGGGACTGTATCTGGGAATCGGCGGAGTTGTCACTTTTAAGAACGCAAAGAAACTGAAAGAGACGGTTCAGTATGCACCCCTGTCTCAGCTTGTTCTGGAAACAGACTGTCCCTATATGTCTCCAGAGCCAAACAGAGGTAAGAGAAATTCGTCATTAAATCTGCCTTATGTAGCACAGGCAATCGCAGAACTGAAGGGAATTACAGCAGAAGAGGTCATTGATGTGACCAGACAGAATGCAGAGAAACTGCTGGGCATTCATCAATAACCGCTGTCATATTCGTTTGAAGAATCATCGGAACTTTCATCCGAAGAGCTGTCAGAACTGTCGGATGAGTCTTCGGTTTCGTCTGATGTGTCTGCCTGATATTCCCAGGAGTGGATGGATTCTGTATCCTCCACTACATTTCCGGTAGTTTTGTCGATCATGTTGCCCTCCCAGTCAAACTTGACGTTCAGCAGGTTTGTATTTGTGGAAGGCTTCACATTCATGGACATGATTTCCTTAAATTTGGCTTTCAGGTTATCGAGAGTAAACTCATCACCGATCACATTTCTTACACTGTGGGAAGAAGCAAGTTCTTCTGTATAATCATCCAGCATATATGGTCCGTATTCTCCGTTATCGTGATTATAATGCATGACCATAGGTTTCACTTCCGGAGAAAGGATCTGGATGGTTGATCTGCCGTTCAGAGTTGATTTCTGTATGGTAAAACTTGCCATTCCTTCCAGAAGTTCCGGGAGTTCCTGCTGGGTGGAAACGAAGTTTCCGAGGGAGTAGAATATGGTGGTATTGTGTCCCTGGTCATCAGAAAGCTGTCCGTAAGGCTGAAGCACATGCGGATGACCGCCAATGATCACATCAACACCCTGCTGCATCAGAAAAGCGGCCCATTGTTTCTCGTATTCATTTGGCATGGTTTCATCTTCTGTTCCCCAGTGAGCCACAAAGATGATGCAGTCGCTGATTTCTTTGGCTTTCTGGATCATTGTGGTGATCTTATCCTTATCAAAGATATCGATCATGTACTCATATCCTTCGCCTGCACCGGAATTATTGGTGCCGTATGTATAGTCAAGAAAAGCAATCTTAATACCATTCACTTCTTTTACTTTGACAGTGTCTGCATCTTCCTGGGTGGCGTGGATGCCAAGTACAGGAATATCCGGATAATTGGTGCTCCAGAAATCCAGAGTACTTTTCAGATAGTCATATCCATAATCATCGGCGTGATTTGTGGCAGATTCCACTACATCAAACCCTGCTTTGATAATGGCATCTCCCACTTCCTGGGGAGTGGCAAAAGAAGGATAAGTGCTGACAGCATCGTGGCTTGGAGCAAAAACCGTTTCCTGGTCGATCATGGCTACGTCTGCAGCCTGGATCTGGTCCAGAACATGAGTGTAGATATGGTCATAATTCCATATGCCGGAGTCATTTTCGCCGGATTCATACAGCTTGCTGTGATAAAGATTATCTCCAACAGCAATTACACTTGCAGTGGAGATGACAGGTGTTTCAGCTTTGATCTTATCCTGCTGTTCCTTGAGAGTCGCTGCTTCTGCTGCTTCTTTCTGCGGTTTACGGATCAGGGTGTAATCCATCTGATGCATCACCAGAACGAGCAGAACCAGAACAATAACAGAACACAGAAGACTGATCCGGGAGTTGATTCTCTCCCGTAAATTAAGTGGCATATTATTTTTTTTCATAGAAAATTCCCTTTAACTAAAATAGTTCTTAACAGTGAGAGTGCTGAACAGTTACAGCAATCTGCAGCCTGTATTGCTGTCCTCAGTACCGTATCTCAAATTCATTGCAGACTGCATACGGAAATGAGACAGGAGCGTGTGAACTGTAATCTATCTGTTCATTATAACAAATTTCATGGTTCAAAGAAAGAATTAAGAGAGAAATTCTTTGAAAACCTGCCAGAAATGCTTTGTGAGACAAAGTATTTTAGTGTATAATAGGTAGCAATATAACCATAATGTACAAACATGCTACAGCAATGCTATATGGAATTGCTTAAGCAAAAAGAGGGAGGTAACCGGATGAACCATTATGAGGCAATTAATGATGTACTGGTCAATTTATTTAATGAGATTCTGGACCTGGAAGAACGGGCATTGATTACGGGAGAATATAAGAATATTTCCGTCAATGATATGCACATTATTAATGCAGTAGGTATCCGGGAACAGAAGAATATGTCAACAGTAGCCAGAGAACTGAATGTGACTGTGGGTACATTGACGATCGCTGTGAATAATCTTGTAAAGAAGGGATATATCCAGCGTATGAGAAGTCAGGAGGACCGAAGGGTTGTGCTGATCTCCCTGACAGAACAGGGGAAGAAAGCTTATTACCATCATAAAGATTTCCATGAGAAGATGGTATTGGCTGTACTTAAAGGCCTGAATGTGGAGGAGACAGAGGCACTGACGAAAGCTCTGACCAAGTTGCAGGGATTTTTCAGATCATATCAGTAGAAGGAGTAAAGATGGAATATACTGAGAAGGATTTAGTAAAGATTGCAAAAAGGGAAAATAATACGAAGAGAAACTATCTGGTGGTGGATCCGCTTCAGGGAAAGCATATTCCGGTAGTGCCATCAAAGGCACTGGATTTATTTGCTGCTCTGGCAGATACTTTCAGGGAGAAATACAAAGATGAAAAACTTTTGCTGGTGGGCTTTGCGGAGACAGCAACTGCCATAGGTGCTCAGGCAGCGATTACTGTGGGGGCAGATTATATTCAGACCACCAGAGAAGTTATTCCCGGCGTGAATTATCTGTTTTTTTCCGAGGAACACAGCCATGCCACAGAGCAGAAGCTGGTAAAAGATGATATTGACAGAGCAGCGGCGGAGACGGATCGGATCATATTTATCGAGGATGAAGTAACTACCGGAAAAACAATTCGGAATATCATCAGTATTCTTGACAGGGAATATGACGGAAAATTTAAATATTCAGTAGCATCTCTGTTAAACGGAATGAGCGAGGAGAATCTGGAACGTTATAAGAGACAGGGGATTTCTCTGTATTATCTGGTAAAAACGGATCACAGTACTTACGGAGACAGAGCAGAAACATTTAAGGGAGACGGATTTTATTATAAATGTCTGGATAAGGCCGTAGAGTATACAACGATTTATGTTAAAAACAGGATGGATGCCCGCAGACTGATTGATTCCGGGAAATATGAAGAAGCATGTGAGAATCTGTGGAGAGAAATCCGGGAGAAAACCGGAAACATGGCTGATAATATATCTGGCAAAAGAATACTGGTGATCGGCACTGAGGAGTTTATGTTCCCTGCACTTTATATCGGAAGAAAGATGGAAAAAGAGGGAGCCGAAGTAAGGTGCCATTCGACTACAAGAAGTCCCATTGCTGTGAGTCTGGAAAAAGAGTATCCCCTTCACAGCAGATATGAACTGAAAAGTTTATATGATCCGGACAGGAGAACGTTTATTTACGATATAGGAAAATATGACAAGGTATTGATTGTCACAGATTCCCCGGAAATAAAGGAGAGTCAGGAAACGCTGATAAATGCTGTCCGGATGCAGAACAAGGATATTACAGTTGTAAGGTGGTGCTGATTTGAGAAGTTCCTATTCAGAAGAAGATGTGATTTTATTATTGAAGGATATTACCGGGTTGGTAGAACCTCAGCCTGCCAAAGTGCGGGAGAAACTGATTCAGTCCGGAAAACATTACAGCGAGATGCTGCCTGTTGAATATGTTCCTACAGATCAGTATATGCAGGTATATCATAATGCGCTGAAACATTATGCGAAGCCGGTTGCCAATGCAGTAGGAATGCTGGCAGATAAGATCATAGAGAATAAGGGAAAGAAAATGGTCCTGGTATCCCTTGCCAGAGCGGGAATCCCAATTGGTATCCTTGTGAAGCGATACATCAAATTCAAATATGGTATAAATGTGCCTCATTATTCCATTTCAATTATCAGAGGAAGAGGGATTGACGATAATGCCATGAAGTATCTGCTTGAAAAGTACAGACCGCAGCAGATTTTATTTGTGGACGGATGGATTGGCAAGGGTGCGATCCTGAATGAATTGAAGAAAGATATCTCTGCATATGAAGGGGTTTCTGCTGACATAGCGGTAGTGGCAGATCCGGCAAATGTTACGGAGCTTTGCGGAACACATGAAGATATCCTGATCCCAAGTTCCTGCCTGAACAGTACAGTATCCGGCCTTATCAGCCGTACTTTTCTGAGAGATGACATAATAGGCAGAGATGATTTCCATGGGGCAGTCTATTACGGAGAACTGACAGATTCTGATCTGTCATATGACTTTATTGAAACCATTGAAAAGGAATTTAATATGGAGAATACACCTGATCTGGAAAAAAGAGTGGAAAGTCAGGGTATTGATGAGGTAATAAATATAGGAAAGAATTTCGGTATTGACGATATTAATCTGATCAAACCGGGGATCGGAGAGACAACAAGAGTATTACTGAGGAGAATTCCCTGGAAGGTGCTGATCGATGAGCGATATAAGGGAAATCCTCAGTTGGAGCATATTGTCAGACTTGCCGAAGAGAAACATACACCTGTAGAATACTATCCACTTACACATTATAAATGCTGTGGAATCATTAAGAAGCTTGCGGATGCGTGAGAAGGGTAATACTTATTCTGTTATTCCGAAAACTTCTGAAAGATAAACTGTTTTCTTAGCCCAGTTCAGATGGGTTTTATATTCATTCATTCTTTCTCTGGTTTTGCTTCCTGCAACAAGGGAAGCAGAATCAGCATTCCAGTTTAAAATCGCCCGTGCGTCAAGGTAGTCATTTCGTGAAACCTGATAAGCTCTGTTTACTACAGGGATCTGTGAAGGGTGGATAACGGTTTTTCCGATGAAACCGCAAAGTCTGTCCTCCCGGATTTCCTGAATCATTCCTTCTTTCCAGCTGTCACCGGCATAATATTCCCATACAGGACCGGAAATCACATAATCCATACCATATACAGTGATAATATCTGAGAAAATATCTGAAACAGGTCTGATGCTGTGAATAGATTCATTGGCATGTCTGCGAAACCCAAACATATGGCACAGATCATTTCCGCCAACACGTATATTCAATATAAGATCTTCAATTCTGGCTAAAGAATCCCTTAACAAATAGAGAATATCAATTCTGTTTCGCAAATCTATAATGGAGGGACTTTCGTAAATAGGCATCATGTAAAGCTTTTTTGCGACAAGTTCATTGACGAGGATCATCTGCTCAATATAACTTTGTGCGTTATCCGGGCTGAATTTAGGGACGATGAAACCGGTAACAATCTTAATGGATTGCCCAAGAGCTTTTGTTAATCTCTGAATCTGCTGTGGATTCCGAACCCGGATAAATATTTTGGGCAGATAGAATGGCTTTTGTTCATGCTGTATGAATATCTGGCTGAGAGAAGAAATCAGTATCTGCTCGGCTTCTTCAACATGATCGTCGTTTATGGTATCTTCAAGACAGAGAGCAAGAGAAAATCTGTTCCCGAATCTTTCATTTATCAGAGAATCAGTGATGGATATTCTGTTGGCAGGACAATAGAGTAATGGACCTACACTGTAATATAAAACATTATTTTTCATAACACTCCTTCTGACATATCTACAAAAATTCCCGTAAATAGGGTACCTTATAGAAATTCAATAAAATACTGCAGGTAATCCGGTCCATCACAGTGTGAAGGACCGAGTCAGCAGCTACATCATAGCACATTTCAGGGGAATAAGCCATAGAGGAGTTTTTGACTTATGGAAAGAACAGGGGAATTTTCTTGAAATATAAATAGCAATATGATACAATTTTGAGGTAGAATTTATACGAAAATTTGGAGAAAATTATGGTTCCGCATTATTTTATGAAATTACTGTAGAACTTATCATGAACAGAAATAAGATAAGCAGATATTGAAGGTGAGATACTTATATGTTGGAACACAAAAAAATTCAAAACCTCAGTGATTATTTTGTCGAACTGAACAGCAGGCGGGAGAAAGGTGTTTATTTCTACCGTATCAACGGATATTCTGAAGAAGTCGGCGAATTTATAAAGAAATATTATGATACAGCAAGAAGAACCGGAGTGGTTATCGAAGGGAAGATACCTAATCCCGATGAGGGGAATCTTGCATATTATAATGAAATAATGGGAATGGATTTTCAGATGAGTATGGATTTTATCCATGTCAGTCTGAGAAAATGGCTGCCAAGGATGAATGAGTTTCAGAGACAGAATGTGGCAGCCTCCATTTATGACTCTCTGGATTCCCTGCGAAAAGCCGGGAAAACCGAGAATATGCTCAGGAACGCATATATCAAGTTCATGTGCTGGCTGTATTATAAATTTGAACGCATTGTAAATCAGCTTGGAGAGAACCACATCCCTAAAATATTATATGAAGGGCAGATAAGCAATTATGAGTTAATGCTCATATCGATTCTTTCCAATGCAGGCTGTGATGTAGTACTGCTTCAGTATGCAGGGGATCAGGGATATCTGAAAACAGATCCGGGTTCCGTTCTCTCAGACAGTTTGCAGATGGAAGGTTTGCAGCCATTTCCGCAGGGATATTGTGTGAAAAAGGTCAGAGATGAGATTCAGAATGAACTTAACAATGAGAGACTGTATGGAATCAGACCTTCGCTTACAAATTGTACAAATGCATGGATAAAGGGAAACGGCCTGGATGATATCCGCGAGAGCATTCTGTTAAGGGGAAATGACAGCCGTTTTTTTTATAACTGTTTCTGCAGGATAAACGGGGCAGAAGATAAGCTTACTTATGCAAATGAGTTATTCAGATTGCAGCAGGAACTGAGAAATTCAAAGAGAAATACAGTGATCGTAAGTAAAGAGATTCCAAGACCAACGCCGCAGGAAATTTCAGAGATAAAGAGGTCAAACTATACATCCGGAGATCAGATGCTCCTGGGACTTGCGTGTAATATACAGTATGGAGCCAATCCGGAGCTTCAGCGGATCCTGCATAAAACATTTGTGGATGTTATGCTGGCTGAATCTCAGAAGGAAGGGGAAAATCTTAACAGACTGACAAACAGGGCAGTGTATCTGCTGTGCTGGCTGAGAAGATATCTGCCGAAGCTGTTCATAAACTGGAAATCACCGGAGATTGGATGCTTTATTTATCTGGGGGGCTGCCGGAATGAAAACGAAGCTCTGTTTATGAGTTTCCTTGGACGGCTGCCACTGGATGTGCTGATCTTATGTCCTGATCTGAACATTAAGTGCTGTCTGGAAGATAAACTTCTGTATGAGGTCAACTATCCGGAGAGTCTGGCGATCACAGAATATCCGGAAGAGAGTTCTCAGGTAAAGATTGGAACAGCCGCTTATCATGCGGAAAGAGAACTTGATACTCTGATGTATCAGGACAGTGGGATATACAGAAATCAGCAGTATGTGAAGGCGAATGTTATCAATCTGCAGACCATGTATGAAGAGATAAAACTACTGTGGGATCAGGAATTGAAATACAGACCTAATTTCAGCACAGTTAACGGTGTGGTAAATATTCCGGTTATTTTTTCAAAAATCTCAGGAGTGAAGGATGGAAGTGTTTCTCAGTACTGGGAATCAATAGCAGCACTGATCACAGAGGATACTGTTGTTGTGAAAAGTGCTCCGTACATTGAACCAACTGCCTCCGGTCCAATGAAAGCCTTTGCCGTAGAATTTTATAAAAACGGAAAGCTTCTGCGGAATAAAATAAAGAATCATCCCAGATATCCTTATCATCTTCTTCGGGAGGAAATGCAGGAATTTATACTTGACAAGCTGCAGCTTCTGATCGAGCGGAAACTGATAAAGGGTATTGGGGAAAATGGTACAGAATATACAGTGATCGCGCAGATTCTGGATCTGCCGAAGGAGATTCTGCGTCTGATCCAGAAATTTGATTTTACAAAAAAGAATCCGAAACTGATATATATTAATACAGGGGAGACGATGATTTCACTTCAGGATTCGATTCTTGTAACATTCCTGAACCTGGCAGGATTTGACATTCTGTTTTTTGTCCCTACAGGCTATCAGAGTGTGGAGAACTACTTTGCAGAAAAACTGATGGAAGAGCACCAGATCGGGGAATATAAATACGATATGCAGGTTCCGGATCTGAATAACATTTCGACAAACAGTACCCGCCCCTCATGGCGGAGAAAACTTTTCAGGAGAGGTTAGTAGATTATGGGACTTGATTTCGGTAAATCATCTATGGGAAATCCTGCTCAGGCCGGTAATGGTCTTCAGGAGAAAAATGAGATTGAAGTTGTGGAGAAATATGATATTGTCGCTGACAGGCAGCAGATGAATGCTGAGCTGGTCAATTCAAAAGAAGTGGACGATATTGTCAGCACGATCGAAGTTTATAATATGGATACCATTGTATCTTTTGGTGCGAAAGCAGCAGAGGAGATTTCCAAGGCATCTGATGTGGTCCTCAACAGCATGAATATGTCGCAGCTTAATGAGACAAGCGAGATGCTTAAATCGCTGGCAAAGATCATGGATCAGTTTGACATTAATGAAATTAAGGATAATCCGGGACTTTTCGGAAAGCTTTTCGGAAATTTCAGAAAACAGCTGGATAAGATACTGGCCAAGTATCACACAATGGGCGAAGAAGTTGATAAGATTTATGTTCAGCTTAAAGGATATGAGTCTGAAATCAAACAGTCCAACAAAAAGCTGGATACCATGTTTAAGACCAATGTGGATTATTATCATGAACTGGTGAAATATATCCTTGCAGGAGAACAGGCATGTAAAGAGATTGAAGCCTACATTGCCCAGAGACAGCAGGATATGGAGAATACGGGAGATCAGTCTATTCAGTTTGAACTTACCAGTCTGAATCAGGCACTGATGATGCTGGAACAGAGGACACAGGATCTGAGAACAGCAGAGAATGTGGCAATGCAGTCCATTCCCATGATAAAGACTATGGAGTTCAGCAATTACAATCTGGTGAGAAAGATCAATTCTGCGTTTATCGTTACGCTTCCTGTATTTAAGCAGGCACTTGCGCAGGCAATTCTTCTGAAAAGGCAGAAGATACAGGCAGAATCTATTGCAGAACTGGATAAGAAAACAAATGAGATGCTTCTTAAGAATGCTCAGAATACAGTAGATGTATCGAAGATGACAGCTAAAATGGCATCCGGAAGTTCCATTCAGATTGAGACTCTTGAGAAGACATGGGCAACCATTACAAATGGAATCGAAGAGACAAGAAGGATCCAGGAAGATGCCAGAAAGAAACGCCAGGAGGATCAGGTTCGTCTGGAGGCAATCAAACAGGATTTTAACAAACAATACAATGTGCCACCGGTAAGAAAATAAAAACACAGAAAAAAGGGAGGATGAATGATATGCCTATTAATTTATCAAAAGGACAGAAGGTAGATTTAACAAAGAAGAATCCGGGACTTAAGAAGATCATGGCAGGACTTGGATGGGATGTAAACGCTTTTGATTCAGGTGCGGATTTTGACCTGGATGCAGCAGCATTTATGCTTGGTGCCAACGGAAAATGCCCTACAGAGAAAGAATTCATTTTCTATGGCAATCTGAAGCATGCCAGTGAATCAGTCATCCACATGGGAGATAACCTTACCGGTGAGGGTGAAGGTGATGATGAGCAGATCATGATCGATCTGTCAAAGGTTCCGGCGAATATTGAGAGAATTGCGTTTACAGTTACCATTTATGATGCAGAAGCAAGACGTCAGAACTTCGGACAGGTTTCAAACTCTTACATCCGTCTGGTAGATGAATCCAATGAGATGGAACTGATCCATTATGATCTTGGGGAGGACTTCTCCATTGAAACAGCAGTAGTTGTAGGAGAACTTTACCGACATAACGGAGAGTGGAAGTTTAATGCCATCGGAAGCGGATTCCAAGGTGGACTTGCAGCACTCTGCGGTCATTATGGTATTGAAGTAGCGTAATGTAAGAGACAGTCGGCTGTTTGGTAAAAATACTAAACAGTTATCAGGTATGGAGCTGTATAGCGAAGCGGATAAGACAATATGGGAGGAAAAATATATGCCAGTTAGTTTAAAAAAAGGACAGAAGGTCAGTCTTACAAAAGGTAACCCGGGACTTAAGAATGTAGTTGTAGGTATCGGATGGGATATCAATGCTTTTGATACAGGCGGAGATTTCGATCTGGATGCAGCAGCGTTCTGTCTGACAGATTCCGGAAGGGTTTCTGATTCGAACGATTTTGTATTCTATGGAAATCTTGTACATCCGTCCGGAGCAGTCCAGCATATGGGAGACAACCTTACAGGTGCCGGAGACGGAGATGATGAGCAGATTAAGATCGATCTGTCAAAGATTCCTGCCAATATCACAAAGATTGCATTTACAGTTACCATCTATGATGCAGAGGCAAGACGCCAGAATTTCGGACAGGTTTCCAATGCCTTTGTGAGAATCTTCAATGAAGTGACAGGAGAAGAAATCCTCAGATATGATCTTGGAGAAGATTTCTCTATTGAAACAGCAGTTGTATTTGGTGAACTGTACAAGAATGGTGACGAATGGAAATTTAATGCCATTGGAAGCGGTTATCAGGGTGGTCTGGCTGCTTTGTGCAACAGTTATGGTGTAGACGTAGAATAGTGCCGGAGGGCAACAGGAGGGACGAAAATGTCAGTAAGCTTACAGAAAGGACAGAAGGTAAATCTGTCAAAGGAGCATGCAGGATTAGCAAAGGTGATCGTGGGACTTGGCTGGGATGAGGCAAAGCCATCCGGCGGTGGTGGATTGTTTGGTGCATTATTTGGTTCTTCATCACATCAGGCAATCGACTGCGACGCTTCTGCAATCATGTTGAAAAATGGTAAATTTACAGATAAAACAGACCTGGTATATTTCGGCAACCTGAAACATAAATCCGGGACAGTCAATCATATGGGAGACAATCTTACAGGAGCAGGCGAGGGAGATGATGAGCAGATCGTTATTGATCTGTCAAGAGTTCCGGCTGAATATGATAAGATTGTCATTGTTGTCAATATCTATCAGGCAGTAAAGAGAAAACAGCATTTTGGAATGATCCAGAATGCATTTATCCGTCTGGTTGATGCCAGAAACAATAAAGAAATGTGCAAATATAATTTAACTGAGAATTATTCAGGTATGACTGCGATGATTTTTGGGGAAATATACAGGTATAACGGTGAATGGAAATTCAACGCCGTAGGAAATGGCACAACAGATCCTGGACTTGGGGAACTCTGCCAGAGATTTGTGTGAAAATAAAAAGAGGAGCTGTTATGGTTCCTCTTTTTATATAAAATCCGGTAACTGTCTGTCCATGATTGAACAGTTGCAAAACCCGAAAGAGGAGGTTAATTATTATGAATGAAATAAACAAAGAGGAGCGAATGCAGGGCCTGTCCGGACAGCAGGTCAGCGAGAGCAAGGCGAAGTACGGCACCAATGAGCTGGCGAAGAAAGAGACTGAATCACTCTGGTCCATGTTTATCGGTGCATTTGATGACATCTGGATCAAGGTATTATGTGCGGCTCTGGCTCTTAAAGTTATCCTGGCTGTGCTGGGAATCTTTGTCCCTGCATTATCCGGCGGAAATGATGTTGTGGAGATCATCAGTATTGTGATCGCAATCGCACTTGCTACCGGTTTCAGTACCCTGTCAGAGTACAGAAATACTTCAAGAAGTGAGGCGCTTCAGGAAGAATACAGCAAGACCTATGCCAAAGTTGTAAGAGACGGAAAGCTGGTCAATATTCTTACCAGTGAAATCGTTAAAGGTGATACGATTCTTATCCAGGCAGGAGATAAGGTTCCGGCAGATGGTCTGTTATTTGAAGGTAAGATCAAAGTATCTCAGGCGGCATTAAACGGTGAATCAAGAGATGAGAACAAAGCAGCAGTAACCAATATGGACGAGGCAGAATCTACGGATTACTCCTCACATGGAAAAGTCTTTATGGGTTCTGTTGTGACTTCAGGCGAAGGTTACATGATCGCAACTGTTATCGGAGACAGTTCTGAATTAGGAAAGATAAACAAAGCTCTGACAGATACCTCCGAGGAAGAAGAGCGAAAAGATACTTCGAGCCTGAAGCTGGAGGGTGTGGCAGCAGGTATCGGTAAACTGGGTGTGTCAGCTGCAGCGATCGCAGGTATCCTTCATGTTGTCCTGACTCTGATCAGGGCAGATCAGGCAATCACTGTTGTTTCCGTTCTCCTTGTAATAGCGGAAGCAGTTATGCTTATGGCTTCTATCGTGATCATGGCAGTTCCGGAGGGACTCCCGATGATGAACAGTCTGGTTCAGTCAATGAATACAGAGTCCATGTATAAAAAGAATATCCTTGTCAGCCACAAGGCGGCATTTTCAGATTCTGCTTACATGAACGTGCTGTTCAGTGATAAAACAGGAACGATCACACAGGGTAACTTGTCACTGGTAGAATTTATTACAGGTAACGGTGAGATTGTTGATTCCATCCAGAGCAGGGAGTTTATAGAAGCTATCACTCTGAATAACCTTGCAAAGATTTCCTCAGAAGGAAAGGCAATCGGAAGTAACAACATGGACAGAGCACTGCTCTCTTATGCCATCAATCATGGTTATAATGATTCTGACAATGATCCGGAGAAGGTAGAAGAGATCAGCGGATTTGATTCTGAGAAGAAATGTGCTACTGTAAAACTGAAAAACGGACTTGTTTACTGGAAGGGTGCTACAGAGAATATCATTGATAAAGTAACACATTATATGCTTCCGGACGGGGAAGAAAGAGAGTTTACAAAGGCAGATAAAGATAAAGTAGAAGAGCAGATGCATGCACAGGCAAAGAGAACCATGAAGCTTCTCTCTGTAGCGAAAATCAGCGATGGAAAGACTGTTCTTATGGCAGTTCTGTGTCTGCGTGATAATGTCAGAACAGATGCGGTTGAGACTGTTCAAATTCTTAATGATGCAGGAATCCAGGTAGTTATGGTTACCGGTGATGCAGAGGAAACTGCAGTAGCCATTGCAAAAGAGGCAGGTATTCTTGCAGATGAGAAGAAGGACGTGGTTCTTACCCATGAAGAAATGGAGAAATTATCAGATGAAGAGCTGAAGAAAGTTCTCCCGAACCTGAGAGTGGTAAGCCGCGCGAAACCGCTTGATAAGAAAAGACTGGTATCTCTTTCACAGCAGATTGATAATGTCTGTGGTATGACTGGTGACGGTGTGAACGATGCTCCCGCATTAAAACAGGCAGACATTGGTTTTGCAATGGGAGATGGTACAGCAGTTGCACAGGAGGCAGGAGATGTTGTTATCCTTAATAACAGTCTGACTTCCATTAAAGACTGTGTGCTTAACAGCAGGACTATGGCGAAATCTGTTGGAAAATTCCTCATTTTCCAGCTTACTGTAAATATCAGTACTCTGTTAATGAATATCATTGCACCGATCCTGGGATGGACAGAGCCGTTTTCCATTGTCCAGATCCTTTGGATCAACCTGATCATGGATACACTGGCTGCCATGGCGTTTGGTGGAGAACCTATTCTTGACAGATATATGAAAGATCAGCCGGCAAAGAGAACAGATAATATTCTGACTCCGTACATCAAGTCAGCGATCGGAGTAAGTGCAATATTTATTACCCTTGGTTCTATCCTGATACTTGAGAATATCGGTGGCATTACCAGTTGGGTAATCCCTGCGGGCTGTGCAGATCCGGAGCTTTATGAGAAAACATTTATGTTTGCGTTCTTCATTTATGCGATTATCTTTAACAGTCTGAATACCAGATCTGAGAAGTTTAATCTGTTTGAGCATATCGGGGAGAATAAGAACTTCGTACTGGTAATGGGAGCAATCTTTGTTCTTCAGACCATTATCATTGAAATCGGGGGAAAAGTATTTAACACAACTCTGCTTGAGCCAAGGGCATTACTGGTATCCATGGTACTTGCAGTACTTATTATACCGGTGGATCTTATCAGAAAAACAATCATGAGCAGGTAAACAATACGTATGAAATAATAATTATGGGGCTGTCGTAGGTAATAACAGTGCGGCAGTCCCATTTTTGGAGGAAGCGAATGAATGGCATTTTATGCGCGGACATGGACAATACCATAATATATTCGTATAAGCGCAATATCGGTGAAAATAAATTAAATGTTGAGTTATATAATGGAAGAGAAATCTCGTTTATTTCTGAAAAAACGCATGATCTGTTGAAAAAAGTAAGTGAGAAGATGACTATCATACCAACATCCACAAGGACGGAAGAACAGTATAAACGTATTGAGCTGGATATAGGAATCGTACCCTATGCCCTTGTCTGTAATGGAGGAGTACTGCTGGTAAATGGTAAGCGTGACAGAGAGTGGTATCTGGAGTCGCTGCAAATGATCCGGAATAGCAGACCGGAAATGGAAAAAGCGCAGCAGATTCTTGCCGGGGATTCCAGACGAAAGTTTGAGCTGAGATTTCTAGATGAGCTTTTTATTTTTACAAAATGTGAAAAGCCAGAGGAAGTGGTTGAAGATCTGCAGGCAAAACTGACTACGAAGCTGGTGGACGTATTTCATAATGGAGAGAAGGTATATGTTGTTCCTGTAAATCTGAGTAAGGGAATGGCTGTGAGAAGACTTCGAAAGAGGTTGCAGCCTGCATATATCATAGCAGCCGGAGACAGCGAATTCGATGTTTCCATGGTGGAAGAAAGCGACCTGGGATTAGTTCCGGCCGGATTTAAAAAGATTTACGGTAATGATAGCGACAGATTCAAAGAGACAGTGATGGAAATGGAGGCAGGAAGACTGTTTTCGGAAACATTACTTGAGAAATGTTTGGTTTTATATTTTAAAGAGCCGGACTGACTGCAATTCTATAAAATATTGCAGTCAGTCCGGCTATTTGTTATATCAGGCTGTTAATCCATACTGACGCGGATTCCGCTCTGACGTTCAGATGGCTGAATGATAACCGTAACATTATCTCCTCCATGCCACTCAAACTGATAAGACTCTCCGGAAGTCTGGCCGATGAAAGCGTTTATTTCATGTATTTTTCCAGAACCGGAAACTGTACAGGTCCGATGTCAAGAATCCGGCGGTGAAATTCTTTCAGGTCGAAATCATCTCCAAGTCTTTTCTGACAGACTGTTTTCAAGTCAAGGAAATTCAGATATCCCCAATAGTATTTCAGATAGTTACCGGGAGTTTCCACAATATACTGATAGATTTCGGCAGCAGTAGAAGCATTGTTGATGCCAAATGCTTTCAGAAAGACAGCAGTGCGGGCTGCATCCCAGCCCCTGTAATGAATGCCGATATCGATCAGGGAGTAAATGCACAGATTCATACTCCTGTTTAACCAGGCAAGCCGGACGGCATTTTTGGCGGAATCCGGATCATTCATAAGGGAGGCGGCATATTCATAGCCGTATGATTCCACGTAGGTTGCCCAGCCTTCCACGTAGCCGGAGGAGGTGACCAGATATCTGATGTCAGAGGGATTGTTTTCAGCAAAAGAAACTGTCTGATAAAGGTGACCGGGAAATCCTTCATGTGCCAGTGTGCCGAAAAGCTCCAGAGAAGAGGTATGTCCGGAATCGTTGATATAGATTACGTTGGGGGTTCGGGTATCCACAGGCGGTGTGAGGTAAAAAGCAGGACTTAAAAATTTTTTCATGGAAGGATGAACGGTGCGGAGTTCGTAAGTGGCATCTTTCAGTTCTGGGAAATCTTTTTTCATCAATTCCGGAAGCTTCTCCAGCATCTGAGTCGGTGTCAGCGTAAGTTCACCGGAACATTGATTCAGCCTGTCGATCAGGGAGGAATTCTGTTTCAGCAGGGAAGATATCTCCCGATAGTCGGACAAAAGCTGAGCTGACAGCCTTTTTTCAATTTGTCCGACAGGTACATAGGTTCCTGTCTGGCTTTGCAGCAGGTAGAGGTAATATTCACGCCCACCCTCAAAAAATGCCAGGCCCCGGCTGCTTTTGCCTGTACCGCGAAGACTTTCCAGACTGTCTGCCAGTTCCTGATAAGCAGGGATCACTTCGGTTAAGATCAGTTTATGATGATATGTACAGAGTTTTTTCTGATCTTCGCTGTTAAATGCAGGGTTGGAGAAAGCTTTCAGTTTCTGCGCGAAAATATCATCCATGTAGTTGGAATCAGGATTTGCGACAAAAGAATGACATTGTTTCAGGATACGGTCCAGAGTTGTGTCGCTCATGAAAAGCCCTGACTGGGATTTCTGCTTTTCCAGTTTTATAATACTTTGAAAATATGGCCTGACGGTACTCAGAAGTTTAAGATAATCAGAGATATCTTCTTTTGTCCGGAAAGTATATTCCGCCAGAAGAATGGGAAGTTGTGCCTGTACACCCAGGCCTGGTCCCAGCGGCTCATCCAGGGCGCTGTTTTTTCCAAGGGAGGCTCTGGTGTGAAAATAGAGAAGAAGCATATCACAGGTAAGCCGGTTTTCTTCGGAAAGTCTGGAATAGGCAAAGGATTTCAGCTCTTTCTCATATTCCTGACAGAGACTGGTGGTCTTAGCCGGGTCAGAAAGTGCAGTTCCAAGAGTTGCCTCGGGCTTTCTGATACCTTTTTTTTCAGGGTGTGCAAGAGTGTAGTGAAGGGTGAGGGTATTGCTGCATACTTCGGACCGGAATAATTTTTCCGTGAAGGTCTGAAAACGGGAGTTTTCAGAAACAAAGTGGTCGGAGAGAACACCCATGCTGATGCCAATGGCAAAGATCAGACACAGGCTGAGGATTCTTTTAGGGATATTTTTATAAATACGCATATCCACCTCGGAATCTGCTTTTTACTATCTTATTGAAGGAAGGCATGAAGTATGCTTTCGGTAACATCATTACTGTTCACACACCATTATCCCGCGAGGTGTTTTGGCATAAATATGCCAAAATCCCGAGACATACAAGCCCAAATTCCATTCCAAATGCTCGTCACACTTTTTTCATTTGACAAAATTGGGATGTTATGTTAACATACACAAATGTGTAACAAAACGTAATAAAAATGTAATAATTTTACAACGATGTATAACAGGAGTTGATTAGTAAAATGAATAATAAAATAAAGACAATTTTGATGGCAGCAATTATGAGCTCTGTGTTTCTGACACAGGGGGTATGTGTAAGCGCAGCACAGTTTGATGATGGCGCATCAGCATTTTCTGATGGAACAGGAAGTGTAAGTGCTCTGGCAAGTACACTGGCGAAGCAGACAGAGGAACAGACACAGGAGTTTGTTGCGAAAGAAGAGGAAGCAGCTCAGATTCGTGAAGAACGAAGAGTAGAGAAAGCGGAAAAGGCTTCTGAGAAGGCAGAGCAGGAAAAAACAGCCGCGCTGGAGAGTATTCAGCAGACAGTTGAGGATACAAAGAAAAAAATTGCCGAAGAAGCAGAAGCGAAACGTCTGGCAAAGAGACAGGAAGTGGTAAACTTTGCGCTGCAGTTTGAAGGAAATCCTTATGTTTATGGCGGAACAAGTCTTACAAACGGTGCAGACTGCTCAGGATTTGTAATGTCTGTATTTGCCAACTTCGGTTACAGTCTTCCACGTGTGGCTGCAGCGCAGTGTGAGGCATCCACAAAGAAAGATATCAGCCAGCTTGAGCCGGGAGATCTGGTATTCTACGGAAGTGGATATATTGATCATGTGGCACTTTATATTGGAGATGGAAAGATTATCCATGCCAGCAATGCTGCTACAGGAATCAAGATTTCCGATTATGATTATGAGAAGCCGGCAGCTGTAGGTACGTTCATGGAATAGCTGTAACGCCTAAAATTATATGATTCGACAAATTGCACAAAGAATGTCGAGAGGTGGGAAAAGTGGATAAAGTCATACACACTCTATCCACATACCCGGTTATTGAAAAATCCCGTAAATTAAAGTTATACACAAAGTTATCCACATTATCCACATTTTATGTATGTGGAATACTCGATTTACATAAGGAAAAAAGAAACAAATGTTTTGTGTAAAATGATAAATCGACATTTTTGGACGAAAAAATCCACAAATCTATTGACTTTTTTATATTCTAAAAAACATATAATATTGTACAAAAAAGACAAAATATAACAATATATATATAAATAATCAGAATATTCAAAAAGATATTCTACTAAAAAATACAACAACAATGAAAAAAAGAATACATTTGACAGAAACGGGAAATTTCCACATAGGAGAGACAGATGTGGATGAGAAATGCACAAAATGAATTCGGGTGGGGATAACTTTTCACAGATATTATCCACATAGCATGAAGTCCTGTGTCAGATATCTTTGCCGTGCGTCAGCACGCCTGCAGATATCTTCCTTGTCTTTCGCACTCTGCTGAACTGTCTTAAATGTATTATTTACGAGGATTGCTATAGATATCTTTATCATACGTCAGATAAAATCAGCCGGATGAATAGTAAATATTCATCCGGCTGATTTCTGATATATACTATTTTTGTTTCATCCGTTTGATGACTTTCAGACGGGTAAATTCCTCACGTTCTTTCTCCTCCAGTGCATTCTGGATATCTTTGGTCAGTGCCTCGTACTTCGGAATAGTGATATTCTTCAGAGCATTGGCACGTTTCTGAGTTTTCTTGATATTGGCTGCAAGGCGGATGGCTGCATTTTCCACCATGGACAGGCGGATGGACAGCTCTTTTACCTTTTCAAAGGCAGCCTTGGCTTCGTCCAGAGACATCTTTGTGCTGTAGTAGGCATAGGTGGGAGTGTTAGTGGTTTTGTCATATTCCACCAGAGGAATTTCCGTACCCATAACACTTCGGGTTTTAATGCGTATAGAGTTCTCGACAGGAACCGTACACGCGATCTGCTGGACAAAGGCGATACCAATCTCCATATTGGCTTTCTGCAGTGCTGTATAGGCAGTGCGGAAAGTCACATCAATCTGTGTCTGGATATCCTTTGCCTGATCGATCAGCTCCATCATTTCACGAATCAGGATGTTACGCTTTTTGTCCATCAGTTCATAGCCCTGACGGGAAAGCTTCAGTGAGTTCTTTGCAAGTATCAGGTTTCCCTTGGTGGGAAAGGTATTCGGATCCATGTAATCACCTCGCTTCTTTTAGCGTACTGTTTCGTGATAGTACTTGTCGAGGATCTTCGTATCAATTCGGTCGAGCTCTTCTTTCGGAAGAAGTCCCAGAAGCTCCCAGCCCTTATCCAGGGTTTCGGTGATGCTTCGGTTCTCGGTTTCGGACTGGCCGACAAATTCACTCTCAAAGGCTTTACCAAATACCAGATAGCGTTTATCCAGCGGGGAAAGCTCATCCTCACCGATAACGGAAGCAAGGGCTCTGGCATCTCCAACCTTTGCATAGCAGGAGAAAAGCTGATTTGCCACATCCTGATGGTCTGCTCTTGTATAGCCTTCACCGATACCGTCCTTCATCAGACGGGAAAGAGATGGCAGTACGTTAATAGGCGGATAGATTGCCTGTCCATGAAGCTGTCTGTCCAGAACGATCTGACCTTCGGTGATATAACCGGTAAGGTCAGGGATCGGGTGAGTGATATCATCGTTTGGCATGGTCAGGATCGGGATCTGGGTTACGGAACCCGGTTTGCCTTTTACGATACCAGCACGTTCGTACAGGGTTGCAAGCTCACTGTACAGATAACCCGGATAACCTTTACGGGACGGAATCTCACCTTTGGAGGAGGAAACCTCTCGCATGGCCTCGCAGAAGGATGTGATGTCTGTCAGGATGACCAGGATGTGCATTCCTTTTTCAAAAGCAAGATACTCTGCGGCAGTGAGGGCAATCTTCGGTGTAAGAAGACGTTCAACAACCGGATCATTTGCAAGATTCAGGAACATAACTACATGGTCTGCAGCACCGCTTTCCTCGAAGGTACGGCGGAAAAATTCCGCTACGTCATATTTGACACCCATTGCCGCGAAAACAATGGCAAAATCTTCATCAGAGTCCTCTCCCAGAGAAGCCTGCTGTACGATCTGTGCAGCCAGCTTGTCGTGTGGAAGACCATTTCCGGAAAAGATCGGAAGCTTCTGTCCTCGGATCAGGGTGGTCAGTCCGTCGATTGCGGAAATACCGGTGTTGATATAGTTTCGGGGATATTCACGTGCTACCGGGTTCAGCGGCAGACCATTGATGTTTAATTTTACATCCGGGGTGATGTCCCCCAGACCGTCGATGGGCTGTCCGATACCGTTAAAGGTTCGTCCGAGGATTTCCGGGGAAAGCCCGATCTCCATGGGACGTCCGGTCAGCCGGGTATGGGTGTTGCCTAAGGACATACCGTCTGTTCCTTCAAAAACCTGGATAACAGCCTTGTCCTCATAAATCTCAATAATACGGCCGATCTTGCGAGTCCCGTCATCCATGTGAAATTCAACGATTTCCTCATAGGAGGCATTCTTGACGCCTTCCAGGACCACCAGAGGTCCGTTTATTTCGCTTAAGCCTAAATATTCAATTGCCATAAACTTCTCCTCTCTGTTACGACTCATAGCCGGTTATGGCTATGAATGTAACTGTTCCGGCATCAGCCGTTTTTTTCCATTATGTTATCATAGAAAGTATCAATGTCCTGCTTGTATTGGTCGAATTTATCAAGCTGATTATTTGCCACATCATATTTAATGGAAATAATTTTTTCAAAAATGTTGTTCCCCTCTTTCAGTACGGAAACCGGCATTCCACGGTTGATGAGTGCACGGCATTTTTCATAAAGATAGAGGATCGTTTCCATCATTTTAAACTGTTTTTCCATTGGTACGCAGGTGTCTTCTGCGTGAAAAGCGTTCTGCTGGAGGAAGCCCAGACGGATGACTCTGGCAATTTCCAGCGTCAGTTTCTGGTCATCCGGAAGAACGTCGCTTCCGATCAGCTTGACGATCTCCATCAGGGAGCTCTCCTGATTCAGGATTGCCATGAGCTGATTCCTGTCTGCTACAAATTTCGGGGAAACATGTTCTCTGTACCATGGAGTCAGGTCTTCCAGATATTCACTGTAGCTGGTGAGCCAGTGGATAGCCGGGAAGTGACGGGCATAGGCAAGGGATTTGTCCAGTCCCCAGAAGCAGCGGACGAAACGTTTGGTGTTTTGTGTGACAGGCTCTGAGAAGTCACCACCCTGTGGAGAAACTGCTCCGATAATGGAGACAGAGCCTTCGGTTCCGTTTAAGTTCTGCATCATTCCTGCACGTTCATAGAATGCGGACAGCTTGGATGCCAGATATGCAGGGAAGCCTTCCTCTGCAGGCATTTCCTCCAGACGGCCGGACAGTTCTCGAAGAGCTTCTGCCCAACGGGAAGTGGAGTCTGCCATGATAGCTACGTCGTAACCCATGTCCCGGTAATATTCCGCAAGAGTTACACCTGTATAAATAGAAGCTTCACGTGCCGCAACCGGCATGTTGGAAGTATTGGCGATCAATGTGGTTCTGTCCATCATCAGGTTTCCGGATTTCGGGTCGATCAGTTTACTGAAATCTTCCAGAACCTGAGTCATCTCGTTTCCACGTTCTCCGCATCCAATGTAGATGATAATGTCTGCGTCAGACCATTTTGCAATCTGATGCTGAGTCATGGTCTTACCTGTACCGAAACCTCCCGGAACAGCGGCTGTACCGCCCTTTGCGATAGGGAAAAGAGTGTCCAGGATACGCTGGCCTGTGACAAGCGGGACGCTTGCGGGGAAACGTTTGTGGGTTGGTCTCGGGATACGGATCGGCCATTTCTGTGCAAGTGCCAAATCTTTGGTGGTTCCGTCTGCGAACTGAATGGTTACGATCGGTTCCAGAATGGTGTATGCTCCGTCAGATGCCGCGTGGATAACTGTGGCTTCTGTAAGATTCGGAGGAACCATGGATTTATGGAGAATGGAGTCTGTTTCCTGAGTTTCTGCGATAACAGAGCCGGGACCTACAACATCTCCTTCTTTTACTATGATGTGAGTGTTCCATTTCTTTTCTGTGTCAAGAGAATCAACGCTGACACCTCGTGAAATATATTTGCCTGAGGCTTTGGCAATCTCTTCCAGAGGGCGCTGGATACCATCAAAAATATTGTGGATGATTCCAGGTCCCAGAAGTACAGAAATGGCATCTCCGGTTCCTGTAACTGTATCGCCCGGTTTCAGTCCTGTAGTCTCCTCGAAAACCTGTACGGTGGTCATGCCTTTCTTCAGGCCGATGATCTCACCTACCAGATGTTCCGGACCTACATAGACCATCTCGGAAATCTTAAATCCGCTGTCGCCCTTCAGATAAATGACGGGGCCGTTGACACCGTAGATAATACCTGTATTACTCATGTTCTGGTCCTCCGTCAAACTTGAATTCTTTGTATGCTGCCTCAAAATTTCCTGCAAAAGAGTGATCGATCAGGATGTTTTTCTGAGGAATTGTAGCGCGGATACCGCCAAGAAAAGAGTCCTTTGCAAGCTGGATAGCAGTACCTGTTGTATGCTGAAGTTTCTCTGCAAGAGATCTGTCCTCCGGAGAGAGATAGATGGTAATCTCATCATTTCCCGCGAAATCCAGAGCTTCTTTGATCTTAGCAGTTAAATAGTTCTCATACTCCGGAGTTTTGGTAAAGGATTCCAGAAGTCCTTTTACTTCGGAGAAAATTTTCTCTTTTAATTCGTTTTGTTTTCTGGTCCAGTCACGCTTGATCGTGAGCTGTTCTGCGGAGAGAGCCTTGTTTATTTCACGTCGGGCGCTGGCAGTTTCCGCTTTGATCTGTGTCTGGGCGTTTTCTTCACTGAGAGTTTTGTGTTCTTCTGTCATTTTCTCCAGAGCCGCTTTATGCTCATCGAGAATGGCGGCAGCTTTTTCGTGGGCTTCCTCTACAGTGATATCATAAAAATGGCTGAGTTTTTCATCAATTGTCATGTTAACACCTGCCTGTAATATTTAGATTGTAACTGTTCACTCCGTTCACAGTAACGTAGCCAAAATTCATTCCAGATTGCCTGCGGCAATGGGATTTTGGCTTGTATGTCTCGAGATAGTGGTGTGTGAACAGTAACATTAGATTTACTATTGGTAACTGTTTTACAGTTTTAAACCAATAGCTTCATTCACATATGAAGTGATAAAATCCGGTTTGCGGCCAGTACCGTGCCTGTCGGGAATTTCGATAATCAGAGGGGTCTTGTGATGAAGCTTTACATCATCTATAATTTCGGGAAACTCCCGGCCGAATTTCTCGGTCAGGAGTATGATTCCGATTTCTTTATTGGAGATAGCTTTCTGCAAAGCATCTTTTAATTCATCATGTGTGTGTACGACCACGCCCTCTACACCTGCCAGTCTCATCCCTGTGTAGGTATCGATATTGTCGCTGATCAAAAACATCTGCATCTTATAACTGTCCCAGGATCATGAAGGAGATGATCAGTCCATAAAGGGCAACACCTTCTGCAAGACCTACGAAAATAAGGGATTTACCAAGGATACTCTGATCCTCGCTGATAGCGCCTAAGGCTGCGCTTGCCGCACTGGCAACGGCAATACCACCACCGATACAGGAAAGACCTGTTACAAGAGCTGCTGCGATATAACCCATACCTGTTGCAAGTGTGCCTTCAGAGCCTGCAGCAGCCTGTACGGAAGAAGCACCTGTGAACATAACTGCAATGGCGATAAGCATGGTTCCAAAGAAGAAGAATGCGTTTACACCGAGAGCTGTTTTGTAACGTCCGCGGTTTTTTTCACCGATGAGATAGTAGCCAAATGGAAGAATGATGCTGAGTACCAGTGCGATTGCTAAAATGATCTGTGCGATTGTTGTCATAATTAAATCTCCTCTTAGTTCTTGATTTTGCTGTTCATATATATCATATTTATTCGGCTTTGAATATCTGGCTGATCGACAGATATGGGTTTCCCGAGGATGATATATAAATGAAAATAGTATAATTTCTGATGATCTTTCTGTCTATTTTACAGAGCGGAACGGCTCAAATTTACGTCCTGTACCTTTGTAGAAGCGGCTGAACATTTCATAATATTCCAGACGAAGCACCTGGATACCGACGATCAGGCCCTCCATACCACATACAAAAAGGTTTCCCAGAACTACTACTATCCAGTTCAGGTTTCCGCTTTCTGCGCCTGCAAGCATGAGAACGACTTCCATCATCGCTGCATGGCTGACTGCGAAAGCTCCGATACGGACGAAGGAAAGGGTATTGGAGAAGTAGCTTAACAGGACTTCAAACATTTCAAAAAGTCCCTGTACAACGAACATTCCCTTCTCTTTTGGCATAACTTCTGATTTCTTCTCAATGAGGGCTGTAAGTGGCTCTTTCAGGAAGATTAGGATCAATGGTACGCCGAACATGATAAACAGTACAATTCCGCCGGGAAGGGTTTTGCCATTCAGTATAAGTGCAATGGAGACAACTGCAGAGCCGTAGAATACCAGACCAGCCACTGAGTTTGTATCAAACCAGATGTGTTCTACGTCTCCGGCTTTCCAGGCATTCAGGATGTTAAATACCATACATAAAAGGATCAGGCACATACCAAAACCAATGGCAACAATAAATACTGTATTCAGCTTTCCGATAAACGGAACTGACATCATATTGTTCATCGGGCGAAGCCACAGGGCAGGTATCACATCTTCGAATCCGAAGATACTTCCGAACATAAATCCGAAGATTGTGGAGAACACACCTGCACAACTGATAATGCCTGCCAGTGTGATATGTTTGAATTTATAAAGCAGGAAACCTCCGATAAAGAGCAGCAATCCCTGTCCCACATCACCGAACATTGCACCGAAAATAAAGGAATAAGTCAGTGCTACAAACCATGTGGGATCCATCTCGTTATAGGCCGGAAGACCATACATCTTAATGTACATTTCAAATGGTTTAAACAGTTTCGGGTTCTTCAGTTTCGTTGGCGGCTGCTGGTGTATACCTGGCTTCAGATGTTCGTCCTCTTCACCGTCAATAATACAGAAAATGCGGCTGTCGTCTTTGATATCATTCTGGAAAGAATGGGCATCTTTCTCTGTCATCCATCCACATAAGATATAGAAAACGTCTTTATCCCCATGTGTACATGCCGCAAGTCTGCGCACATCAAAGTTACCGGAAAGCTGTGCGATAGCATTGCGTGATGCAACGATATCTTTCTGATTTCTAAGAAGAAAATCTGCTTTTTTCTGATCGGCAGATGCCAGATCAGCAGCAACTCTGTTGCGTGTTTCAGTCAGTTGTTCGAAAGCTTCTTTTGCTGTTCCCTCATACGTATCCGGCATATAAATACGCTCGAAGTGCATGGAAGAATAGACGGCTTTTACTTTCTGGGCTTCGTGCTCCGGGACAAAATACAGACCCCAGACATACTGGTCATCTTCATCACATTTAATGAAAATTGTGTCCAGATTTTCGTAAATATACTTTTCAAATTTCTGGTAATATTCCTTCTCAATCCTTCCGAAACGGAAGTGGATGAACTGGAATTTCAGGATTGAGGAAATATTGTAATTAATATTTCTGAACGGGCGGATCACTCGCAGAGATTCATCCAGAGCTGCAAGCTGACTCTCCAGATCAGCACGTTTATTGCTTAGTTCCTGATAATCAGACTGAATCCGGCGGATTGTATTTAAAGCCTGTTCAGTATCCATGGGTTTGGCAGAAATCTTCTCCGGATCTGCTAGTTCATCATAGAAACTGTTGGCAGTAGAGAGTGCTTCCTTATATGGATTGATTTCCATAAACGGAGAAAGACTCTCTACTGCGGTCAGCTCGGAAAGGGCATTTTCCAGATGAATTTCGTACTTGGAAAGATAGGTGTTTACCACTCTGTCAATATCGGTTTTAGGACCGGTAATGCTCAGGAACTTCATTTTCTCAATCATAAATTCACCTCCTGGTTAATGTTCTTTAAACTGCGAAGCAGTTATTCAGTTATGCGTCATATAGAAATCAACTGTTGCAAATATAACGCATGGCTTCATCATGCTGCACACCGTAACGTACGCATTCAATGGCGATAGTCAGGCGGTTTACTTCGTGTTCCTTGTTATACAGATAAGAATAGATCACTGCTACAGAATATGGATTTCTGTGGGATTCCTTCTCAAGGATCGAGCGGTGGATGTGGTTGTAGAATTCTTCCAGATTGGCTACGGTAAGCTGTTCATATTTGTTGCCGTACCATGTTTTCTGGAAAATTCTTCGACCTTCTTCGTATGAAGGTGCTTCCACCAAAGCTGTGATCTCTTCTTTCTTTAACTTATAATTTACAGGGATCAGCAGGGCATAAATACTTGCCGGATCCATGTTGTAATACCTTTTGGAACGCTGGATAAACTGCAGATTCAGCATATCAAATTTCTCGCCGTAAGTGCAGGTAATCTCTTCCAGATCTTTACCTTTAAACAGCTTCTTACGGATGTTCCAAATCTGGGTAAAATAGTACAGATCCAGTGCCATACCATAGTCGAAGAGAAGTGCTGTTTCATGCTCCTGGATCTTCGAAAGCGGGATATAAAATTCGTTTCCTTTGAGGCAGGAGATCAGTTCCTCCATGGTGGAACAGGTAGTGATCCGGTCTACATCAATATTGGAATGCAGACGGAAAAATTCACGGTACGGAGAAACATCTACAGGATCCGTGTCGCGGTGATCGAAGATATTTGTCATGACTTCCTTCAGTACACGGATTTCATATCGCTTGGAATACAGATCCAGAAATTTACGCTGCTCCGGGTTGGCAAAGTGATAAATTCTGGAGAAATTCTGGAATATGGATTTCTTCAGAAGCTTCTCAATCTGGCCACGGTGCAGGGTATTTTCATCCAGTGCATCCCACCTGGAAGAGTATTCCGGCATTCGCTTCAGATAGGCGGCTACCTGCGTGACATCGGAGAGTTGGAGGATTTCCTCGAACTGCTCCATGGTAGTAAGCCTGCTCTGCATTGCGCGGATTTTCGTGGAAAGTCCGCTGTAGGAGAGTACGCCTCCCATTGTTTTTCACTTCCTTTCCTGATGTCATCTAGAGTGTGTCTGAGACAGATCTTTACATAGTTAGTATTTTCTCAAACAATTCTCTGGAAAGTTGTGAGTGCTGCTGTTCGTAATGAGCATCCAGTGAAGAAAAGGTAGCGTCTGTATCTGCACGTAACTGTGCCAGGCGGGAATCTTTTTCTTCTTCCAGTTGCTGACGGATCCGTCGAATCTGCTCTGCTGTCCGGGTCTCCAGATGCTCGTCATAATTTTTACATTTCTGTTCTGCCTCTTCAGAAAGCTGTTGCTTTTGCCGGTCGCAGTCTTCCATGATGCGTTGGGCTGTAAGCTCGATTTCAGATAATTTGTTAAGTATCTGCTCCATCTTCAACCTCCTTGGTTGTCAAAATTTTACAAAAAAACCAGATTTACTATGTGAAAAATAGTAATATCTGTTAGATATCATACACCCTTTTGTTAAAAAAAACCATCTAAATTTTTTTCAGAAATAAAAAAATTGTTATTTTTTAGACAAGTTAAAGAAATCTCCTGCGAATATCTGTCCGGGATGTAATTGACGTTAGGAGTATGGTATGGTAGTTTATTGGTGGCAGGAAATTGCACGCACATCTTGCGTAAAGCATTTTTCAAACACGCTCTGGAGATATAAGAAAAGGAACAGGAGATTTTTATGAGATTAAGAAATATTCCGGGAGCTCAGGATGCAATTCTGGAGAGCCCTTATGTGGTGCAGGAACCACAGACAAAGAAAGGACACTGGGGGGAGGTTTTTGTGAAAAAGCAGCCTCTTCATATTGAAGTAGGGATGGGAAAAGGAAGATTTCTTATGGATCTGGCCCGGCTGCATCCGGATATCAATTATATAGGAATCGAGATGTATGACAGCGTTCTTCTTCGCGCATTGCAGAAGAGAGAAGAACTGGAGGAGAATGGAGAGGTTTATTCTAATTTATTTTTTATGAGAGTGGATGCCAGACTTCTGCCAGAAATCTTTGAGAAAGGTGAAGTAGATAAGATTTATCTGAACTTTTCCGATCCATGGCCAAAAGCCCGCCATGCAAAACGTCGCCTGACATCCAGAGAATTCCTGGCACGTTATGACCAGATTCTGGTTCAGGATGGAAAAGTGGAATTCAAGACAGATAATAAGGAACTGTTTGAATTTTCCCTGGAAGAAGTGGAGGAAGCCGGATGGAATCTGGAAGCTTCTACCTTTGATCTGCATCATAATGAAGAGATGGTACAGGGAAATGTTATGACAGAATATGAAGAGAAATTTTCTTCTATGGGAAATCCAATCTGTAAGATGGTGATTTCCAGAGAGTATCACAGATAAAACAGCAGAGCAATTATCTGGTTTATAGCGATTCCATAGTGAAGTGGATTGCGATTATCCATTTGACTATCTGTTGTGGCTGACAGTGCATATTATAGTATAAGAAAATTTCGGGGCGCTTCGCGCCCCGAAGGAGTCAGCCAGTGAAACGAAAAAGTTCTTTCCATAATAAGATGCTACAATTCCGCTATGAACACAAAAACTTTGATAATACCTTCAACCGCCTGCGGAAATCCGCAGAAGAGGTCAATAAAACACTTAACAAAATGTCCCAAAACGACGAAAAAAAGGAAAAATAAATGAAATAGAAAAAAATCTGATTTTTTTTGAAAAAACCTATTGACATTTAAACGACTATTATATATAATATCACTTGCGTTGAGGGTGATGCAAAACTTCAACACAAAGAAAAACAAAAGAATATGCGCTTTTAGCTCAGTTGGTAGAGCACCTGACTCTTAATCAGGGTGTCCAGGGTTCGAACCCCTGAAGGCGCACTAAGAACACTGTTTTTGCGGACAAAGCGATTGCCGCGGGGACGGTGTTTTTTATGTTTTACGGGAAAGTGAAAAATAAAGGTGTCTGGGAAATAGAGAGAAATGAAGTATTTACGCCCCTGCGGAGAAAGTTCCACAAGGGCGTAAAAGTATTTTATGCTGCTGATAGCACTTGAAGAACACAGGGTCAAGCTGGTAAATATCTTCATGCAGAAGGGAAGACTGCTGCGCAAGATGCAGATAAACTCTCTTTATAATCAGTCATCACACTTTATACAAACCATCCTGATAACATTGAAATCCCTTCCTGTTGGAAAGAGTTGATGATATTGAATTTTTATAAGTCGGAAACATATAAGACATTGCAAAAAAAAGAAAAGGGTTTGTGAAAAGATTTTAACGCTTTTCGTATCAAAAGATGCACTATAGCTTCTGATTATGTTATACTCTATACTCACTGTATTGTCGAAAGAAGAGGAATAAGTCAAATATCTGGGTTCCGGTCTGGTCAAAGGAGGTCGTGGTATCGAATGAAAAAAATACTAAAAAGAACAGGCAAAGTATTTTGCCTTTTCCTGCTGATCGTGGTGCTGGTAAATGTACTTTCACCTCTTTTTTGCAGGAAACCGGACGAAAAATATGTGGAAAGTCTGAGAGAAACAGAATTTACATCAGAGACAGAAGGAACGGAAAGGATTTGCTGCATTGACGATAATGAAGAGGCACTTTTGTGGAGGCTTCGTATGATTGGCACTGCGAAGGAGAGCATTGTACTGTCTACCTTTGACTTACGCGCGGATGATAATGGCACTAAAATTCTTGCCGCATTGAATTGCGCTGCGGCAAGAGGTGTGAAGATTCAGTTATTGATCGATGGGATTTATCAGCAACTGTTTCTGGCTGGAAGCAGCGATTTCCAGGCTCTGGCATCATATGAGAATGTGGAAGTGGGAGTTTACAATCCGGTGACGCCGGTCAATCTGCTTAAGGTGAATTATCGCATGCATGATAAATATCTGATCGTGGATGAGAAAATGTATCTGCTGGGCGGACGCAACAGCAATGATATCTTTCTGGGGGATCAGACAAAAGGCATTAATGAAGACAGAGATATCCTGGTGTATGATACATCAGAAGGACAGGGAGAGTCTCTAAACCAGCTTGAGGATTATTTCCATAAAATATGGAAGGAAAGCTGTGTGAGCATTAAAAAAGGCAAACAATCTTCCAGACATACGGATGCTTACCGGCATCTGGAAGAAATTTACACATCTCTGCTGAAAAAGTACTATAATATAGAAACCTACAGTGCATGGGAAAAGGATACGATAGAAGCAAACAAGATCACTCTGATCAATAATGGAATTGAGGCGGGACGAAAAACACCGCAGGTTCTCCAGACAATTCAGTATCTTGCTGAAAATGCAGATCATGTAATAATACAGACTCCTTATGTGATCTGTAATGGTTACATGTATGATGTATTGCAGGGGATTTCAGATCATGCAAAGCTTCAGATCGTGCTGAATGCAGTGGAAAAAGGCTCTAATCCATGGGGCTGTACAGATTATCTTAATCAGAAAAAGAAAATTCTGGAAACAGGGGCAGATGTGTATGAACTGATGAATGATTATCCGGTTCATACAAAAGCTGTGCTGATAAATGACCGTCTGTCAGTAGTAGGTTCCTATAATCTGGATATGCGAAGTACTTATCTGGATACGGAACTGATGCTGGTGATTGACAGCGAAAAACTGAGTCAGCAGATTCACGAAACAGAATCAGATTATATGGAAAAAAGCAAAGAGGTACTTGCAAATGGTCAGGAAACCGAAGGCGCAAAGTACCAGGGGAAAGTGTTGAATCGGAAAAAGAAGTTATACTACGGTGTGCTCAGGATTATCATTCGTCCTCTTCGGCAGCTGCTTTAGAGTGTGTTTGGAAAATCATTCCCAAAATCTCCTGCAAATTGTGACGCACATCTTGCGTAAAGCATTTTTCAGACACGTTCTAGAAAATAGTATCACAAGTATATGTCATATAAATGTTCAGTAGCTGAAAAAAAGCGTTGTCAATCAGACTACAGAAGATTAAAATAGACATAAAAGCAGCTGTTACAACTGTTGTTGATGTAAAGGAGGAAAAGCTTTTATGGACTTAAAGAAATTTGTACTGGAAGGTAATCCTGTATGCAGAAAGGAAGCTGTGATCGTGGGCGATCATTTCAGGATTACAATGCTGACAACTGCCCTGATCCGTTTTGAGTACAGCGAAGACGGAGGATTTGAGGACAGAGCAACACAGATGGTATGCAATCGTGATTTCCCGGTGCCGGAATTCAGGGTGAGCGATGGCGGTGAGGAATTACATATTTACACCAAAGACCTGGAAATCCACTATGACAGGCAGAAATTTTCTCCAAGCGGTCTGATGATACGTGTTGCGGGTGGAAAAGCCAGCGAGCGTGTGTGGCATTATGGTGATGAACCGAAAGATCTGCTGGGAACAGCCAGAACCCTGGATGAAGCAGACGGTGAGATTCCGCTGAGTCATGGCATTATGTCCAGAAACGGTTTTTCAGTGTTGGATGATTCCCACACAATGGCTATGGGCGAAGATGGAATGGTAGAGCCACGTCAGGGAAACAGAGCAGACTTTTATTTCTTTGGATATGGTCACAGATATGTGGAATGTCTGCAGGATTTTTACAGATTATGTGGAAAAACACCTCTGCTTCCAAGATATACGTTCGGAAACTGGTGGAGCAGATATCACAAATACACAGAGACAGAGTACAAAGAACTGGTAGAGCGTTTTGAGAAAGAAGAAGTGCCATTTTCTGTTGCAGTTGTAGATATGGACTGGCATCTGGTAGAGGATGTACCTCCTGTATATGGAAGCGGATGGACAGGATATACCTGGAATAAGAAGTTTTTCCCCAATCCGCCTGAATTTATGGACTGGCTGCACAAACATGGATATAAGATCACACTGAACGTACATCCGGCAGATGGAGTGCGTGCTTATGAAGAAGCCTATCCGAGAGTTGCAGAGAAGATGGGAATTGATCCTGCAAGTAAGGAACCGGTACTTTTTGATATGACAGATCCGAAATTCATTGAGACATATTTTGAGGAACTGCATCATCCGATGGAAGAAGAGGGAGTAGACTTCTGGTGGCTTGACTGGCAGCAGGGAACTGTAACCAAGGTTCCGGGACTGGATCCGCTCTGGATGCTGAACCACTATCACTATCTGGACAGCAAGTGGAAAGGAAAACGTGCGCTGACTTTCTCAAGATATGCAGGTCCAGGAAGCCACAGATACCCGGTTGGTTTTTCCGGTGATACGTTCATTACCTGGGAGAGTCTGAAATTCCAGCCATATTTCACAGCAAATGCCAGCAACATCGGTTTTGGATGGTGGAGTCATGATATCGGTGGACATATGTTTGGATACAGAGACGACGAGCTCACTGCAAGGTGGGTACAGCTTGGAGTCTTTTCACCAATGAATCGTCTGCACAGCACAGATAACCCGTTTAATGGAAAAGAACCGTGGAAATACAACCAGATTGTAGAAACAGTAATGAAGAATTTCCTGAAACTGCGTCATAAGCTGGTTCCGTATCTTTATACCATGAACCGTCGTGCAAGCAGAGCGGGACTGCCGCTGGTACAGCCGATGTATTATCTGGAGCCGGAGCGTGAGGAAACCTATGAAGTACCGAACAACTATTATTTCGGCACAGAGATGATGGTATCTCCAATCACAGATAAGCTGGATCCGGTAACAGGACTTGCAGGCGCAAAGACATGGATTCCGCAGGGAATCTGGTATGATTTCTTTAACGGAAGAGCATATAAGGGCGGCAGAAAAGTGGATCTCTGGAGAGATATTTATGAGATGCCGGTACTTGTGCGTGAAGGCAGCATCATTCCACTGAAGGACATGGAAGGATATGATAATTCCATTGAGAATCCTGAGAAACTGGAAGTACTTGTATATCCTGGAGAATCAGGAGAATTTGTACTCTGGGAAGACGGTGGGGACACACCGGAAGACCTGGATGAGAATTGGGTATCCACCAGAATGACGAAGACTGCAGATGAGAATGGAACAGTATTTATTGTAGAAGCTGCACAGGGAAATACAGCAGTGATCCCGCAGAAACGTTCCTGGAAGATCCGCTTCTGCAACATTCAGGACAAACCGCAGGAGGTTACTGTAAACGGACAGGTATATAAGGATGCAGAGTTCGCAGAGGATAAGAAGCTTCATGGAACAATAGTGATCCTCAAGGATGTGCCGGCAGATGCACAGGTGAAGGTTACTTTTGCGGCAGATGCAGCTGTTTATCAGAGAGATTATGCAGAAGAGGTCTATGAGATTCTGGAAAAAGCACAGATTACCTATGCACAGAAGACAGAGGTTTATAAAGCAGTGAAAGAGCTGGGCACAGAGGCAGTGCCAGTTCTGGTATCCATGAATTTGAATCCGTCATTGCTTGGGGTACTGATGGAGATTCTTACAATGGGAATTTAACCGAATCAAGCTAGTGTGCCAACAAGTTGATTTCTCGAACAATCTTGCGTCTAAATTTCTTATTTCCGCGTTGTCGTCGGTCGCCGTAGCCACCGCTACGCCTCCTTCCTCCGCCTTGAAATAAGAAAATTTATCCTGCAAGATTGTTTCAAGAATCAACTTGTCGGCACACTAGTTCTCTGCGGTAACACAAAAATCCCGCTCACAGTTGTGTCTTACTGTGAGCGGGATTTCACATTTTAAAAGAAGGAGTGCCGGATCTTGCGATCCGGCAAGTATGAAAAAGAAAAAGTTTTATTATAAATAAAGCGTTTGCTTTATTTGCTTATTAATATACAGGGAAAATGTGTGCAAAATGTGATGGACTGTTGAAGAAATTGTGATTAAATTCTAAAAAACTTATAAAAAAGAAAAAAAGACCTGCAAAGGTCTGTAAAAAGAAGGAGGGCCGGACCTTGCGGCCCGGCATAAGTATGAAAAAGAAAAAAGTTAAAAATCTATGTGAAAAAGCATTTGCAACCTGTTTGTAAAGCATTTGCTTTATTTGCTTATTAATATACAGGGAATTTGTGAGCAAAATGTGATGGACTGTTGAAAAAAACGTGATTAAATTCTAAAAAACTTATAAACTGGCAGGAAGAAAACACAAGGTGGAAAACTGAAAATAAGCATTGTAAAAATCCGAACTGTAATTTATAATAAAATTCAATGGTAACGGTTCAATATCTTTACAGTTACAAATAATGAGAAACAAGGAGGAAAACATGAAAAGAGAAACAGTCGTCGTACTGGATTTCGGCGGTCAGTACAATCAGCTGGTTGCCAGACGTGTGAGAGAATGTAACGTATACTGCGAAATCTATTCATACAAGACCGATCTTGAGAAAATCAAGGCAATGAATCCTAAGGGAATCATCCTTACCGGTGGTCCGAACAGCTGCTATGAGGCAGATTCACCTACATGCAATAAAGAATTATTTGAGCTTGGTATTCCTGTTCTGGGACTTTGCTATGGCGCACAGCTTATGATGCATGTTCTGGGCGGAAAAGTTGAGAAAGCAGATGTGAGCGAATATGGAAAGACAGAGGTTCTGGTAGATAAGACAGATTCCAAAATCTTCAAAGACGTATCTGACAAAACAATCTGCTGGATGAGCCACACAGATTACATTTCCCAGGTTGCACCAGGATTTGAGATTGCTGCTCACACAGCAGACTGTCCGGTAGCAACTGCACAGAATGAGGAGAAGAAGCTGTATGCGATCCAGTTCCATCCGGAAGTGCTTCATACAGTAGAAGGAAAGAAGATGCTTTCAAACTTCGTACTTGGTGTATGCGGATGTGCCGGAGACTGGAAAATGGATGCCTTTGTTGAGCATACTATCAGAGAAATCCGCGAGAAGGTCGGAGATGGAAAAGTTCTCCTTGCCCTGTCAGGTGGTGTTGACTCTTCCGTTGCAGCAGGACTTCTTTCCAGAGCAATCGGCAAGCAGCTTACCTGTGTATTTGTAGATCATGGTCTTCTTCGTAAAGATGAGGGAGATGAGGTTGAGGGTGTATTCGGACCAAACGGTCAGTTTGACCTGAACTTTATCCGCGTCAATGCACAGCAGAGATACTATGACAAGCTGGCAGGTGTTACAGAGCCTGAAGCAAAACGTAAGATTATCGGTGAAGAATTTATCCGTATTTTTGAAGAAGAGGCCAAGAAGATTGGTGCGGTAGATTTCCTGGCACAGGGAACTATTTATCCAGACGTTGTAGAGAGTGGTCTGGGCGGAGAGTCCGCAGTGATCAAATCTCACCACAATGTAGGCGGACTTCCGGATTTCGTTGATTTCAAGGAAATCATCGAACCGCTCCGCGACCTTTTCAAGGATGAGGTTCGTAAAGCAGGTCTGGAGCTTGGAATTCCGGAGAGACTGGTATTCCGTCAGCCATTCCCGGGACCGGGACTTGGAATCCGTATTATCGGTGAAGTTACTGCAGAGAAGGTTCGTATTGTACAGGATGCAGATTTCATTTATCGTGAAGAGTTAGACAATGCTGCAGCTGAGTATAAGAAAGAACATGGTGAAGATCCTTCATGGATGCCGAACCAGTATTTTGCAGCACTGACAAATATGCGAAGTGTAGGCGTTATGGGTGACTTCAGAACTTATGATTACGCTGTAGCGCTCCGCGCAGTGAAGACTATCGACTTCATGACAGCCGAATCTGCTGAGATTCCGTATGCAGTACTGAATAAAGTTATGAACCGCATTATTAACGAAGTTAAGGGCGTTAACCGCGTATTCTATGACCTGACCAGCAAGCCGCCGGGTACGATTGAGTTTGAATAATTAAAAAAATTTCTGGAAAGCCTTATAAACAGGGCGTTTCCGGGCAGATAAAGTTCTATTTGATAACAAAATGATAACACTGGATATTTTGGCATTATTTATCAGGTATCCTGTGGTTATCGAGTAATATGTGTGAAACCGACAAAAAAGGTCTTACTGAATTGAGTGAAATCAATTTGGTAAGGCCTTTTTTCGTCGGCTTTTATTTTGCGTTTTTTGGATAGTTGTAACGCCACTGATCATATTCTTCCTGAGTGATCTCGCCGGATTTGAGTTTTTCTGCCTGTTCCTGCCACGCATGGAACATATCGAACATGGAAAGGTAGGTGGTTCCCTTGGCCTTGTCCAGCCGGAGACAAAGTTCTCCGTCAATCTCATCAATGTGAAGCCCGTAAAGGTCTTCTAAGGTAAATAAGGTATGCATCAGTCCAACGTAACTGTCAATATCCGGGACAGCAAGAGCATGAGGGGATACTTCAAAAATATCAGCCAATGCGTTCAGATATTTTTCTTTTGGACTGCGTGCCCCTTTTTCATACTGTGCAATGCGGACATCAGCCTGTGAATCACTGAATCCCAGCTGTTGACCCAAATATTTCTGCGTGAAACCACGCAGAAGTCTGAAATGGTGGATTCTTTCGCCTATTGCCATATGTTTATATCTCCTGTCTTTTTCTTGATAGGTTGAGTATAGCATATCCAAATGGTAGAGACAAGAAAATCCATACAAAAAAGTATGGGTAAATGTATTGAAAGCACTTGACCCATACAGAATAGTATAGTATAATTCAACCAATACAAAATAGTATAGTAAAAAGAAAGGAGAAATTTTCTATGAGTAAAATGTTTATGAATGTGAAAGAGGTCATGGAAGTCCTGGAAGTATCGGAGTCCTATGCATACAAGCTGATGAAAAGGCTAAACAGGGAATTGCAGGCAATGGGATGTCAGACAATCGCAGGAAAAGTTGACCGGAAGTATTTTTATGAGCAGTTCTATGGAACAAGATCGAATGATGGGAGGAATTAGGAATGGCAATTTACAAGAATGACAATGGCACCTGGTATGTAATGATTCGTTATCAGGACTGGACAGGTGCAAGAAAACAGAAATGCAAACGAGGATTTTCTACAAGAAAAGAAGCTGCGGACTGGGAATTACAATTCAAATTACAGAAGAAAGCAAGCGTGGATATGACAATGGAAAGCTTTTGCACTATGTATGAAGAAGATGTCAGACCTTCTTTGAAGCAGAGTACCTGGCTTACAAAAGAAAATATTATTCAGAAAAAGATTCTTCCGTATCTTGGAAAACGTAAAGTATCGGAAATTACAGCTAAAGATGTGATGGACTGGCATAACCAGATGAGAAAACTGAAAACGAAAACAGGAAAACCGCTTTCGCCAACGTATCTGAAAACGATACATGGACAATTAAGCACTATTTTTAATCATGCAGTGAAATATTACGATCTTAGCATTAATCCGGCAAGAAAAGCTGGGGCACTGGGAGAAGAAGAAGGCAAGGAAATGTTGTTCTGGACAAAAGAGGAGTATAAGCGATTTGCAGAAGAAATGATGGACAAACCTCTTTCCTACTATGCTTTTCAACTGCTTTACTGGTGTGGAATTCGTTCGGGCGAGCTGCTTGCTTTAACACCAGCAGATTTTAATTTCAAAAAGAAAACGCTTCGGATCAATAAGTCCTATCAGCGTTTGAAAGGAGAAGATGTAATCAGTACGCCAAAGACAAAGAACAGTGTACGGACAGTCATAATGCCACAGTTTCTGTGTGATGAAATGCAGGACTGCCTGAAATTATATTACAGTTTAAAGCCTGACGACCGCATTTTTCCGGTAACAAAATATTATCTGAATCACGAAATGGAAAGAGGCTGCAAAGCGAGCGGGGTAAAGAAAATCAGAGTTCATGATCTCAGGCACCCGTATGTCAAGCCCACGACAAAAAAATTTATAACTTTTTTTGAAGTTT
>ENA-OPDI01000407-OPDI01000407.1-human-gut-metagenome-genome-assembly--contig:-NODE-407-length-47956-cov-6.703660_pt1 | contig 47956 bp, 46 predicted proteins | sample MGYA00241262_ERZ501504 | MGnify/ENA primary metagenome ERZ501504 (study PRJEB25962, sample SAMEA2042570) | human gut metagenome | biome: human gut; feature: human-associated habitat; material: faeces...
TGAAGCACTCCGCTAAGGCAGACACGAAATCCTTCGGACGCGTCCTTGGCAGACGGACACAAGCCGCGCCGCTGTCGAAACTTGAACGAACACAAATCATCAAAGGAGTCACGCAGTCACTTTCTGCAAATTCTTGATTCTGGATATTGAGTGCGTATCGGAGAGGCCGCAGCCGGAGCCACCACACGGGAGTCCGCCGGAACTAAGAATTTCACAATTATTTATATAGAAAATTACAGGAGAAAAAGAGGAAATAGATATGAACGAATTAAGTAAAGTAGTAAATGCGCAGCTGCAGCAGGCAGCGGAAAACCTTGTCCGTAACCGTCTGATGTCTGATGAATTTTTGGATTTTGTGCAGGAAAATACAAAACCGCTGGATACGCTGATGGCATATTACAAGTGCGCAATCATGGAAGTAGAAACGAAGTTTAAAGTGTTAAACGAACAATTTTCGCTGGAATATGACCGTAATCCGATCGAGTCCATCAAGACACGTGTGAAATCGCTGGACGGAATCGTGCGCAAAGTGCGCCGGAAAAATATTCCGTTGACGCTTTCGGCGATTGAACAGAACATCAATGATATAGCAGGAATCCGGGTTGTGTGGTCTTTCCCGGAAGATATCTATTTACTGGCGGACTGCCTGCTTCAGCAGGATGATATCCGTCTGATCGAACAGAAAGATTATATCAAGCATCCGAAGGAAAACGGATACCGCAGCCTGCATCTGATCGTTGCAGTACCGATTTTTTTACAGAATGAGAAACGGGAAATGAAAGTTGAAGTACAGCTTCGCACCATTGCCATGGATTTCTGGGCGAGTCTGGAGCACAAAGTGCGGTACAAAAAGAATGTTCCGGCAGATGAAACCGAGCGTCTGGCACAGGAACTGAGCGAATGTGCACAGATCAGTGCAGATCTGGACCAGCGGATGCAGAATATCCGTACCCGCCTGGCAGATGCGGAATTACAGCATCCACAGAAACAAAAGAAAGATGAACAGATCCTTCTGGATGTGCTGGGACTGTAATGCCGCTGGTGCTCACAGGTAAGCATGAGAACGGTAACTTCTTTATGCACTGTGCTCCCATGGACGTACTTTCAGATGGACACCGCGGCTGTCGGCGATGCGCTGACACGCCTTAATGTCTTCTTCCGGAAGAATATCCACGATCGACAGCTGCGTGTGTGGGATAAGTTTTCCACATTCCTCTGCAAAATCAAGCATTGCCTCATAAGCATGAGGGAAGGATGGGCGGGTCACTTTTTCATACTTTTCTGCAGTCGCCTCATTTAAGCTGATGGAGATACTGTCTACCACTTCTGCCAGCTGTGGTACAATGTCACGTTTATAATACAGGTTTCCCAGACCATTGGAATTGACACGGATCGGGAGACCTGTTTTTTCTTTGACATATCTGGCACTGGCGATCAGATTCTCCAGTGCACAGGTCGGTTCCCCATAGCCACAGAAAACAAATTCTTTGTAGCCGGTGAAATCAAAGGCATCAATTGCGGCAATAATCTCACTTAAAGAAGGCTCTGCTTTGTGCCAGAGGGTATCCGCATCACCCACACCATCAAACTGTTTACGGATACAGAACGTACAGTTGCAGTCACATTTATTTGTGATATTTGCATATACCTGATCATTGTACACATATAAAATTTTTGCCATAACAATTCCTTCTTTCTATCGTATGGATTCATCAATTGCGAAATTCTTTTCCGGTTTTTTCGTTTTTACACGTTTGAATCTGCAATCAGGTCAATAAGAAATTTCTCGAAATTAACGCCATCGCGTCCCAGCGTATTTTCTTTCATGGTATCCCCGATACTGTGGGATAAAAATTTCCCGGCAAGCAGAATCGCATCTTCCGTGCATATGCCCTTTGTGCGGCAGCCACACAATACAGAGGCAAACAGATCCCCGGTTCCGGAAAAACTCCGGTCAAAAAACGGCGATTCGTGCCGGTAAATTCCATTTGCAGTGGCAGCAATATTATAAATGACGGGATGTTTCTCATCACGGCATTTGACACCGGTGATCACGACATCCTGTGGGTGTGAGGCTTTTTTTTGCAGCCGCAGTGCCACATCTTCTGCCAGCTTCAGCAGATCCGTGTTCGTCCGGCAGTGGAGTAAGGCATCTTCCGGAATGTCTGCCAGCAGACAGGCTTCCGTCAGATTCGGCGTGATCACGTCTGCTTCAAGCGTCAGTTCTTTCATTCCATTTAACAGCCCCGGAGTAAAAAACGGATAAGCATTTCCGTCATCCCCCATAACAGGGTCAACCAGAAGAAGCGTATGTTCTTCCCGGAATTGGCGGATGAAATCAAGCACCTGCGAAATCTGTTTCGCCCCGGTCAGAAATCCGCTGTAGATGGCATCAAAATGTGCGTTATTTTTTCCCCAGGCATCGATATAGTCCGGTAACATAGCGGTCAGATCGGTACAGTGATAACAGGGATAACCGGTCTGCCCGGTCAGTACGGCTGTTGCAACTGGACAACACTGCACGCCCAGCGCGGATAATACCGGAATCGCTGCCGTGAGCGAACACTTTCCGAAACCGGACAGATCATGGATAACAGCTGCTTTTTTCATGGAAAACCTCCGAATTGGTGAAAATAGTTCTTTGTATCCTAGTATAGTGTGATCTTACTGTGTGTATATATCCAGAACAGAAAAAAAATATAAATCCAGTTTGTGAAAAATCATGGACAACAATTTGTGCTTTGATAAAAATAACGGAAAAAGCAAGGCTTTGCTGGACAAATATAGTAAAAAGTAATAAAATTATAAGCATATAGGGTAGGGTTTATACGAAAATCATAATAAGGAGTGCGTTTATGGAACTGATTTACACAAATGATTTATGCACCGGATGCAACAAATGCGTGCGCAGCTGTCCTGTACTTACGGCAAATATTGCAACACAGGAAGGTTATGTAACGGTAGACCCGGACAAATGTATTGTATGCGGGGAATGTTTTGATGTCTGCCCACATGAAGCGAGAGACTATTATGATGATACGGACCGTTTCTTTGAAGACCTTGCATCGGGAAAGAAAATTTCCGTGATACTGGCACCGGCATTTCTGGCGAATTATCCCAAAGATTACACAGAGCATGGATTCGATCAAAGATCTGGTAGAAAGCATGAATACCAAGACACAGAAGGTGTCAACGATTGCCGCAAATACGGAAGAAATTACTTCCCAGACGACCTATGTACAGAATATGACAGAAGAAATGCGGGATGAGGTGAAAGAACTGTAGATGAAAAAGGATGCGTATTACACATCCGGGCAATTTGCAAAAAAAGCACATGTGACACTTCGCGCGATCCGGTATTATGATAAACAGAATATTTTAAAACCAAGTGCACGGACTGCCGCAGGAGCGCGGCTGTATACGGATGCAGATCTGGCAAAACTCCAGCAGATCCTTTTATTAAAATATCTGGGATTTTCGCTGGAAGATATCCGGGAGATGACACTTGCTGCGGCAGACCAGCAGTATCTTCTTGAATCCATGCGGATACAGAAGAAGCTGCTGCGGCAGAAAATGGACGAAATGCAGGCGATGGATGAGGCAATTGACCGCACCATAGAAGCCATCCAGACGGAACAGGCGATTGACTGGAACAGTATGCTGGATTTGATTCATCTGACGGCAGTGGAACGAAGCCTGAAAAACCAGTACCAGAATGCGGCAAATATTTCTGCCCGGATTCGCCTGCACAGGGAGTATTCCATCAATCCGCAGGGGTGGTTTCCGTGGATTATGCAGCAGTGTAATCTGCAGCCGGGGATGCGGATTCTGGAACTCGGCTGTGGAAATGGAGCATTATGGACCGAAAACAGAGAACAGCTGCCTGCGGATCTTTGGGTCGTTCTCTCGGACAAATCAGAAGGAATGCTAAAGGATGCCCGGCGTGCGCTGGGAGAGGACAGCCGTTTTTCCTATAAAAAATTTGACTGCGAAAAAATTCCTTACGAGGAGGAAATGTTTGATCTTGTGATCGCGGATCATGTGCTGTTTTACTGTGAAGATATCCCACAGGTGCTTGCAGAATGTCGGAGAGTCTTAAAAAATGGGGGACGGTTTCTATGCAGTACCTACGGAAAGCAGCATATGCGGGAAATTACCGATCTGGTGCAGCAGTTCCATAAAGAAATCGTTTTGTCAGCGGAGGTGCTGTATGAGCGGTTCGGGCTTGAAAACGGAGAAAACCTGTTAGCACCGTATTTTTCGGAAATTCAGATGCGAAGATACGAGGATGCGATTGAAATAGCGGAAGCAGAACCGCTGATTTCCTATATTCTTTCCTGTCACGGAAATCAGAACCAGCTGCTTTTGAACCAGTACAAAGAGTTCCGGGAATTTGTTTCTGCCCGCGTGGCAGATGGATTTCATATCACAAAAGATGCCGGAATCTTCCTGTGCAGAAAATAATTAGAAAAATCTATAAAAAAGACTTGAAGGTGACCTAGCGTCACCTTTTATAATGGAAATAAATATAGAAATCGTAAATGCACACAGGAGGAAATGCTCATGACCATTATTGTAACGGGCGGTGCCGGTTTCATCGGCAGCAACTTTATTTTCTATATGTTAAAGGAACATCCGCAGGATCGCATTGTTTGTCTGGATTCCCTGACCTATGCGGGCAATCTGTCCACGCTTGCGCCGGTGATGGATCAGCCGAATTTTCGTTTCGTAAAACTCGATATCTGCGACCGTCCGGGAGTATATACCCTTTTTGAGGAAGAAAAACCGGATGTGATCGTCAATTTTGCAGCGGAGTCCCATGTGGACCGCTCCATTGAAAATCCGGAAGTCTTTTTACAGACCAATATTATCGGTACTTCCGTGCTGATGGACGCATGCAGGAAGTATGGCATTTCACGGTATCATCAGGTATCCACGGATGAGGTGTACGGAGATCTGCCGCTGGATCGTCCGGATCTGTTCTTCCATGAAGATACGCCGATCCACACCTCCAGTCCTTACAGCACTTCGAAGGCATCTGCGGATCTGCTTGTTATGGCATATCATAGAACGTACGGCCTGCCGGTGACGATCAGCCGTTGTTCCAACAACTACGGCCCGTATCAGTTTCCAGAAAAACTCATTCCGCTTATGATCGCAAATGCGCTGGCAGACAAGCCACTTCCGGTATACGGAGAGGGACTCAATGTGCGCGACTGGCTGTATGTCGAGGATCACTGTAAGGCGATTGATCTGATCCTGCGCAACGGAACCGTCGGAGAAGTCTACAACATCGGCGGACACAACGAGATGAAAAATATCGATATCGTGAAACTCATCTGTGAATATCTTGGCAAGCCGGAGAGTCTGATCGAGCATGTGCAGGACAGAAAAGGACACGATATGCGCTATGCCATCGATCCGACCAAGATCCACAACGAGCTGGGCTGGCTGCCGGAGACGATGTTTAAAGATGGTATCCGCCTGACCATCCAGTGGTATCTGGATCATAAGGAATGGTGGGAGAACATCGTAAACGGGGAATACCAGAATTATTACAAAGAAATGTACGGAAAGAAAGGCTTATAAATATGAAAGTATTCGTGACAGGCGTTGCCGGACAGCTGGGACATGATGTGGTAAACGAACTGACAAAGCGCGGACATCAGGCAGTCGGTTCGGATATTGCACCGGCACTGGAGACTACCGTAAAATATGTACCGCTTGACATTACCGATGCCACAGCGGTAGAACAGACTATCCAAAACGTGCACCCGGATGCCATCGTGCATTGCGCCGCATGGACCGCTGTGGATGCAGCAGAGGACGAAGAAAATCAGGCAAAAGTCAGAGCCATCAACGTAGATGGAACGAAACATATTGCGGACGCGGCAAAAAAAGCAGATGCCAAAATGGTCTATATCAGTACCGACTATGTATTTGACGGACAGGGCGAAACACCGTGGGAGCCGGACTGCAAAGATTATGCACCGCTCAATGTATACGGACAGAGCAAACTGGGGGGCGAGTTGGCAGTGGCACAGACACTGGAAAAGTATTTCATCGTTCGTATCGCCTGGGTATTTGGATTAAACGGAAAGAATTTTATCAAGACCATGCTGCAGGTAGGAAAAAATCATCCACAGGTACGTGTGGTAAATGACCAGATCGGCACACCAACCTATACCTATGATCTGGCCAGACTGCTTGTTGACATGATGGAAACCGAAAAATATGGTTATTATCATGCGACAAACGAGGGTGGCTACATCTCCTGGTATGATTTTACAAAAGAAATTTACCGGCAGGCAGGGCTTTCTACCGAAGTGCAGCCCGTGACAACCGCGGAATACGGTCTGTCAAAGGCAGCGCGTCCGTTTAACAGCAGACTGGAAAAAAAGAAACTGAAAGAAAATGGATTTACACCGCTTCCAACCTGGCAGGACGCACTGGGGCGGTATCTGCAGGAATTAAAGCGACAGGGGGAACTTTAAGATGAAGGGAATTATATTGGCAGGCGGCGCAGGTACACGGCTGTATCCGCTGACTATGGTAACCAGTAAACAATTGCTTCCGGTATATGACAAACCGATGATTTATTATCCGCTGTCTACACTGATGCTGGCAGGCATCCGTGATATTTTAGTTATTTCCACGCAGGAAGATACCCCGAGATTTGAAGCACTTTTGGGGGATGGAAATCAGTTCGGGCTTCATCTGTCCTACAAAGTGCAGCCGTCTCCGGATGGACTCGCACAGGCATTTTTGCTTGGAGAGGAATTTATCGGAGAGGATGCCTGCGCCATGGTACTCGGCGACAACATTTTCTACGGAAACGGATTTGGAAAAATTCTGCGAAATGCTGCAAAGGACGCTAAAGAAGGACAGGCAACCGTCTTTGGCTATTATGTCAACGATCCGGAGCGTTTTGGTGTCGTGGATTTCGATGCGAACGGAAAAGCGGTATCCATCGAGGAAAAACCGGCACAGCCTAAGAGCAACTATGCCGTGACCGGACTGTATTTCTATCCGGCAGGCGTGAGCAAAATGGCAAAACAGGTGCAGCCATCCGCCCGTGGCGAACTGGAGATTACGACGTTAAATGACATGTATCTGCAGCAGAAAAACCTAAATGTACAGCTGCTCGGCCGTGGCTTTGCATGGCTGGATACCGGAACGATGGACAGCCTGCTGGATGCAGCGGCTTTTGTACAGATGATTGAGCACCGGCAGGGCGTGACCATTTCCGCACCGGAAGAAATTGCATATATCAATCAGTGGATTGACCGGGAAAAATTACTTGATTCTGCGATACGCTACGGAAAGAGCCCGTATGGAGAGCATTTAAAAGCAGTCGCAGAGGGCAGAGTGAAATATTAAAATCATCGTAACTATTCTGAGGGGGTTCTGAATAGTTACAAATCAGCATGAAAGAGGAAAAAACAGTGGGACAGATAACAGTGGAAAAAAATGTCGGCGGTATCGAAGGGCTGTGTGTGATTACACCGGCCGTACACGGGGATGCCCGCGGATATTTCATGGAGACATACAATGAGAGGGAAATGAAAGAAGCCGGATTCGATATCCAGTTTGTACAGGATAACCAGTCGATGTCCGTCAAGGGTGTACTGCGCGGACTGCATTTTCAGATCAACTATCCGCAGTGCAAACTCGTGCGCGCTGTGCGCGGCAGCGTGTTTGATGTGGCGGTGGATCTGCGGGAAGGTTCCGCAACCTATGGAAAATGGTATGGTGTGGAATTGTCGGAAGAAAACAAAAAACAGTTCCTGATTCCGGAAGGCTTTGCGCATGGCTTTCTGGTCCTGTCCGATGAGGCAGAGTTCTGCTATAAAGTCAATGACTTCTGGCACCCGAACGCCGAGGGCGGACTGGCATGGAATGACCCAAAGATCGGTATCCGGTGGCCGGATGTGACAGGTGAGTATCACGGAACACCGTCAGCAGAAGGATATTGCATGGCAGATGGAACGCCGCTGACACTTTCGGAGAAAGACCAGGAGTGGCCGGGGTTGGAGAAAAAATAGAATACGAATAGAATATGGATGGAAAAAGGTGTCTTGAAATAGGGCACCTTTTTTCGTATACTAAAATTTAGATATCTATCACAAAAGAAAATAAAAAGATGTGATAGGAGAGCAGGAAATGTATTTGGGTGCATGGAGGATTCAAAAGATGAAAAAAGCAGAACGGTTAGAGGAAATGATATCAGTTTTTAATTCTTTTCCATTAAATAAGGAAAATTTTGAAGACTTTTATGTGGATACAAGTTCTATCCGGAGCGTGATCAATGCCAGAAGTGAGATTATTAACACTTTGAAATATGGGATTAATCCATATACAAAAATATTGTTAATGGGGCATAAAGGCAGTGGAAAATCCACGGAAATGGTAAAGATTTCAGAAGAATTGAAAGATCAGTATGAAATCATCAATTTTTCGATTGCGCAGGAAGTGGAACTGATTGGAATACAGTATATTGATGTGATTTTTGCAGTTATGAGCCAGATTATAGAATACCTTTCAACCTCTCAGGCTGTTAAAGTAAAGCCAGAAATTTTAGATAAAATGACACAGTATTGGAAAAATGAAATATCCATTGAATTTACAAAAAATGAATTTGCAGAGGCAGAAGCCGGAGGAGAGGCCGGACTTGGATTTTTGAAAAAAATATCGGTGTATGGAAAGGGCATTTTTAAAACAGGAACCGAAACAAAAAAGACGATTCGTAAATCGATAGAACCGAAAATCAGTTACCTGATCAGTTTGATGAATGAAACACTGGAGGATATGAATGATCAGCTTAAGGAGAAGCAGCAAAAGGAACTTCTTATCGTTGTGGAAGATCTGGATAAACTTGATATTGCGGATGCAAGACATTTGTTTGTAGAACACAGAAAGACTTTGCTGGCGCTACATTTGAAAATGATCTTCTCTTTTCCTATTTATATGGCCTATACTGCAGAGTTTGGAATGATCAATGATGATTTTGACAAAGATGTATTGTATAGCATGATCAAAGTGAATAATAGTGACCGGTCGGAAAATGAAGAAGGAATTGCAGTTTTAAAAGAAATTGTATACAAGCGGATGAAAGAGAAACTTGTTGCGGAAGATGCACTCAAATATATGATATTAAAATCAGGAGGAGCAATCAGGGATCTTTTTTCCATGCTTACAAATTGTGCAATACTGGAACTTTCAAAAACCGAACCACAGCAGATTTCCATGGAAGATGCAACAGTTGCAGCTATGCGGCTGAAAAGCACGTATGAAAGATTTATTACGTCACCGGAACAATTTGAGCGATTGATTGAAATTTATAATGATCCACATCCGGAAAATACAGATGAGGTTTTAAGCGAATTATTAAAAACACTTGCAGTAATCGAATACAACGGAGAACGTTGGTGTGGAGTGCATCCGGTATTGGTAGATTTTTTGAGGGAAAAAGGTAGAATAAATGCCTGATCTGAAAGAACAGTTTAAAAAACAGAATAAAATTTTTGACATTTATATGAAAAATGCAAGTATAGGAATCGTTGTTATTGAATGTAACTATAAGGAAATTGGCATGCAGTTATGTGAGTATATGCATACCAGTTATTGTTTACAATGTGTAGATTATATGGATTTGAAAGAGGGGATCGTTGAGTATCTCAGAAAAATAGGAAATTCTGAAAATGAGCAGGAGAAATATATCTGCATCTATAATTTTCCAACGTATTCTGATTCTGTAAATGTGGTGAAAAGTTTAAATATTTCCCGGGAACTGTTAAAAAATGTGATTCGTCTGGTTTTTATCATGCCAACGTTTATGGTAAACCAAATTCAAAGGTATGAACCAAATCTGAGAGATTATATCGGTCTGTTTTTGGAGTATAACCCTAAAAAACAAATTCCATTCCAGCCGGAATATGATACTCCGTTTGAAAAGCATTTTAGAAAAAAAGAAAAGTTTGATATTACGTTTACTCTATATAAAAAGCAGAAACAACAGGGAGATCAGGTGAGGCGGCTACGTTTATATGCGGCTGCGTTGATAAATGCATGTGTAGCGACAAAAGAAAATATGGATAATATTGTTTGGCCAGCATATAGGGAGGCCATACAAGAAATTAAACAATATGCATCGGGGGAAGAAAAGACAAAATTAGAGGCAGATATAAATTTTCTAATGGCGTTGGCATTGTCAAATCAGCAATTTTATGAGGAAGCGGAAAAAATATTTCATAAAATTATGGTTTGTGCATCTGAAAAAGAACGCAAAAAAGATTTTAGTTTCCTGCAAGGACTGGAAGGGATTGCTTTTTGTGAATATGGATTGAAAAATTATGAAAAGGCAGAAAAAATTATTAGCGAGATAATTCAACTTCAGCACAAACAAGAAGAAAATATTGTCCAGATGTGTAAAACTCAAAATAATCTGGCGGCTTGTTATATACAGATGGAAAAATATGAACAAGCGATAACAATTCTGGAGAAGTGTGAAAAAATCATATTAAAAAGTAATTCACATCGATTGGAACATGAATTGTATATAAAGAAAAATCTTATGATTTGTTATATGAAAACAGCAGGAAGAGACATAGATCTGCACATGAATATGTGGGCACAGATCACGGAAAGAGTGAAAGAGATATATGGAAAAAAGAGTGTCTGGTATGCAGAATGCCTGCTGATTGATGCCTGGTGCCAGGGAATATTGCTGGGAAAATATGAGGATGCAATAAAAGAGGGTGAACTGGCAGTAAAAATTGAAAAAGGAATTTTAGGACAAGAGGCGGAGGAAGTTGAAAAAGCGCAGGAAGTGCTTAATACGATCAGTAAAAATTATTTGAAATGAATGTCAGAGAAAAACTTATAAAATATGAAAAAAATATAGAATTATAAAGTTATGAATGGGCAGCTTAGTCTGTTTTGGAAAATGCTTGCTGTAAAAGCAGACATACGCTATGACAACAGTAGGAAAAGATTGCGGAGGAAAAATAGAAAAGAGGTGAAAACTAAGCATTTGTGCACAGAAAACAAATTGCAATGTTGCGGGATCGTGATTCACACAAACAGGAGAAAGCAATTTGAAAAATGCACCAGACAAGCTCCAGTGGCATCCGGCATTCTGTGCCGCTGCAGGGCTGGAATTCCATGAAGACATTGAACGGCTGGAGTTAAAGCCGGAGTATAATTTGAGTAAAGAACCAATCCGTATCGACCTTCTAATAAAGAAGGGAGTACCGGACAAATTAAGAATGAAATCGGTCACATTATGAGAATGTATAACGTGATCGAATACAAAAGCCCGGAAGACGCACTGACCATTAACGATTTTTACAAGACCATCGGGTATGCGTGCCTGTACAAAGGCTATGGAGAATATGTAGATGCAGTTCCAATCAATGAACTGACAATATCTATTTTCAGGGAAGCCCGACCGGAGAAAATGTTTTTGACATTGCAGAGGTATGGACATAAAATAGAAGAAAGTATCCGGGCATTTATTATGTGACAGAACATTTACCGTTTCCGGCGCAGGTTATTGTGACACAGGAATTAGAGCCGGGAGAGCATCGGAGTTTGCGGATTTTGTCAAATCATGCAAAGAAAGAAGACGTGGAGGAATTTCTGAGAAAAGCAGAAGGAATGAATACACCGAGTGACCGGCAGAATGTAGAGGCTGTGTTACAGGTAAGTGTCAGGGCAAATGATGAGCTATATCGTGAAATAAGGAGGGATGCAAATATGTGTGATGCGTTAAGGGAACTGATGAAGGATGACCTGGAGGATGCCAGAAAAATGGGAGAATCGGAAGGGGAAGTACGTGGAGAAGCAAAAATTATTCTTAAAATGAACCGTAGTGGAATGTCCCCAGAAAACATTGCATCCATCACAGGTAAGGATTTGGATGAGATCCGTGCAATACTGGAAGGAAAAGTTCCGGTGACACTATAAAAAGCGGTTAAAAAAATTAAAATTGGGACTAAAGTATTTCAGACCTCGTCCGATATATATAGTAAGTAAGCAAGGAGAGCCCGTTGCTTACCCACACAAGACAAACCTCTGACCGGAGCGTACGGCCGTAAAGAGAAAAATCTTGCAATTAAATATCATATCAATTACAGCATGGAAGCTGTAACTTAATTCAAGGAGGAAATTATTATGAGCATGGTAGTACAGCACAATATGACTGCGGCTAATGCAAACCGTCAGTTAGGAATTACAACAAGCGCACAGGCAAAATCTTCAGAAAAGTTATCTTCTGGTTACAGAATCAATCGTGCAGGCGATGATGCAGCAGGTTTAAAGATTTCTGAAAAAATGAGAAGCCAGATTCGTGGTCTTGATAAGGCTTCTTCAAACGCACAGGATGGTATTTCTTTAATTCAGACTGCTGAAGGTGCTTTAAATGAGTCTCATTCTATCTTACAGCGTATGAACGAACTTGCTGTTCAGGGCGCTAACGATACAAATGAGAGCATTGACCGTGACGCTATCAACGAAGAGTTATCTGCTCTTACATCTGAGCTGGATCGTATTGCATCTACTACACAGTTTAACAAACAGAACTTGTTAGATGGTAATTTCACATCAAAAAATTTACAGGTTGGAGCAAACTCCGATCAGAAAATTTCAATTTCTATTGATGCAATGAACTCGACAGCATTAGGCTTACATAACATTGCAGGTTCAACATCTCAGTCACAGACAGGAAAGAAAGTTACAGGATTTACATTTGGTAAATATTCTGTAGATGTTAATTCTACTGATTCGTTTAGTGATCAGAAAGCATCTGCAATTAACGGATTACAGGATGCAGTTTCTCAGGCTGCAAATTCAACTGGCTATATGAGACAGTTAGACCTTGAGACTGGAAGTGCATACTATGTTGGGGCAGATACTAATACTAGATATTCAGCAGCAAGTGCAGCAATGGCAGCAGATCTTTCAAATATGAAGGCTGCTATTAGCGATGGAATTACCGATAATGGAGCAACATACGCTAATACGGAAAATGTAATTGCAAAGAATACAACAGTTGGTGAGGCAACAACTCTTACAGATCCAAGTGTAAAGGATTATGCAAGTGCTAATGCGACTATTGATGCAGTACAGAAGGCAATTAATCAGGTATCTTCACAGAGATCTGCACTTGGAGCATTGCAGAATCGTTTAGAGCATACAGTATCTAACTTGGATAATGTATCAGAAAATACATCTTCTGCAGAATCTCGTATCCGTGATACAGATATGGCTTCTGAAATGGTTACATATAGCAAGAACAACATTCTTGCACAGGCTGGACAGTCTATGCTTGCACAGGCAAATCAGTCTACACAGGGTGTCCTTTCTCTGTTACAGTAATCATTTGAAATTGGATAAGTTTATTAAAGAAAATAAAAGAGTTGGCATTGCCAGCTCTTTTATTTTAGAAAGAACAGGGGGAGATCCATGAAAGAACAATGGGAGTTGTTATATAGAAGATTAGATAAGATAAAAGATAATTTTTTGGATGTGAAAAAAAGAAATGATATGATGCCAATTCGAGAAAATTTATCGGAGATTCAACAATTTGCGATATGGTTTTTGCAGGATAATCATTTACATGATGAAGAGTCTGTATGGAAAGAAAAAAAAGAGAAATTGCTTATTATTTTAGAGGACATTGTTACGGCTACAGAACAGCAAGATTGTGTACTATTGAATGATGCGATTGTATATGGAATTATGAATTATTTGAAATGTTTTTTGCCGGAGATTGTGGAGGAATAAAAATTAATGGACTATTATCAGAAAAATTTGGAAATATTAGAAAAATATTATCCGGGAATGAAACATAGTATAAAAAAAACGATAAATGAAGAACAAAGAATAGTTATAACGGAAGAAATTTCTTCTGATGGAGAAAGAATTTTAAAAATATTTCAAAAAGAGAAAAGTTGGTATTTAGCTGGAAAAAGAAATGCAAAACAGCCACCACATGATTGGTTTTTGGAACAGGGAGAAATACCGGAAAATTATACATATATATTTATGGGGATAGGGAATATTGGTTATTTGAGAGAATTGATTGAGAATGTAAATGTACATCTCAATATTATCATATATGAACCATCTGTTGAAATTTTTAAAAGGGCATTACAACAAATTGATCTGGAACAGGGAATGTTAAAGCATCTTATTATATTTTGGATAGAAGGTGTTGGAAATATGACACTTGATAAGATGGATTTTTTGATAGATAAGATTATGAAACTGGATAGAATAGATAATGTGCAATTATTTGTTTTACCCAATTATGATCTTATATTTAAGGATTTATTCGAAAAACTATTAAAAAAATGTGAAGAGATAGCGTTGAATCAGAGAGTGGCATATAATACAGCGGTTGGTTTTGCTAAAATTACAACGTTAAATGTTTTGAAAAATTCAAAATATTTATGTAGCGGGTATAAAACTATTCAATTATTCGAAACTATTCCCATGGATACTACAGGAATTGTAGTCGCAGCGGGACCATCTTTAAATAAAAATATCAATGAATTAAAAAAGGCAAAAGGAAAGTCATTTATTATAGCGGTAGATACAGCGTTGAAACCGTTGCTTAGGGCTGGAATAGTTCCAGACATGTTTTTTATTGTTGATGCACAAAAACCCATTGAATTAGTACAAATGGATGGGGCGGAAAAGATCCCTATGGTTACGACGTTAAATGCAACACCGGAGATTTTAGATTATCATAAAGGAAAGAAGTTCTTTTTTGATGAATCTTACGTTTTTGCTGAAAAAATAATTTTAAAGAGTGGATTAAGATGGGGAGATGTTGCAACTGGAGGTTCTGTCGCAACAGACGCATTTTCCCTTTTATATAAAATTGGATTAAAAACCATTATTTTGGTAGGACAGGATTTAGCGCTTACTGGGAATAAGACACATGCAGATGGAACTTTTGAGGAAAAAATGCCGGAGATAGATACAAAGGACTATGAATGGGTAGAAGGGAATATTGAGGAAAAAGTTCCTACCAGAACGGATTTTCATGTATTTTTGAATTGGTATGTCAGAAGTATTAAGGAGTGTAAAGAGCATGTGGAAGGCTTTCGTGTGATTAATGCAACAGAAGGCGGTGCAAAAATTGAGGGGACAGAGGTGATGACATTAAAGGATGCTATAAAGCAGACTTGCACAAAAAAGGTGGATATAAAAAAATGTTTAGATACACTTTCACCTATGTTGAATGAGAAAAATCGATTATGGGCAGAAAAAGAATTGATTAATATCCCTGAAAAATTTAAAAAATTAAAAGAAGATACACAAAAATTGCAAAAAAGCTATGAAAAAATAGAGCAATTGTGTAAAAAACAGAAAATGGATAGTCAGCAGTATTTAAAACTTTTAAAAAAGATAAAAAATCAAATTGAGAGGGTGGAGCGATATGATGTATATCAGTTGGTAGGATTGGTAATGCCCTCTGCAACATTGATTTTAAGAAGAGAAGAAAATAGAAGACTGTCAGATATAAGAGATGAGGGATTGGAAATTGCCCGTAAAGGAAAGCTTTATACAAAGCTTGTTTGCGAAACGGCTGAGCTTTTAAAAAAAGAATCGGAAACAATATTTTCGGATTTAAAACAAAAAGTAGAATCTAATCAACAATAGTAAATATTTGATCAAATATAGTTTTATAATTATAATTTTTTGATACTTTTATACGTCCGGATTTTGCAATTTGTTTACGTTCATTTTCATGAGAAAGATAGTAATCTATTTTGTTGAGCAGGTCGTTTATACTTTCAAAATATACAAAATCTTCATTAGGAGTAAAGTGTTGTAGCAAATCTGCCTGAAAATTTGTCAATAGAAATCCACCGGATGCCATAATTTCCATGCAGCGCAATGGAATCCCACTCCGAATACTGCGAAGAGTGAAATTTAAATTGATCTTGCTATTATGAAAAATATATGGGGTTTCTGAGAGGTAGTCAGCGGGTCCCATATTTTGACAGAGTCCAACAGAAATATTAGGATCAGATGTAAATAGTTTTAAAGAAAATTGTTTGGAAATGAGAGTTAAATACTCAATACGCTCATTCGAAGTTAATTTTCGACTTAAAAAGTAGTCGGAAATAATGTAACTTAATGGTTCCACACCATCAATATTTTTTTTGTAGTGTGTTGCCTCCTGTAATTGTCTTAAAATAGAGGGAGTAAGACATTCCTGCATAAAGTTATAACCATAAACTTGTGACTGTGCTTTTAAAATTCCGTCTAAAAATCCCTTTGTATAGTCAGAAAGATTTTTTAAATTGTCGTATAAATTATGCTCTTCATTATATAAAGAGCCGACAAAGGATACATCAGCAGACAGACGTTTTTGGTTGTAAGATTTTGATAGGAGCATAGTAATTTTGTTGGCATCCACGGGGAGGGGCATATAGTAAAAGGTAGTAATTCCCTCCTGCTGAAATTGATGTACTAGTTCACTGTCGAAGAGAAAAATATAATTAGTTGGATAAGTCACGGTATAAGAATATAATTTTACTTGTGGACTGTCGTAGACGAAAGCAATGTATTTTAAATTATGAGAATAGCATGCGGTAGCCAATAGTGGAAAATAATTATAGGAAAAGCAGAGATCAAATGAGTTGATACTCAGTAATTCGTCAATTTTTTTCATAAAGCTATCGCTTATTCGCAGATCATAATCTGGATGCGAGAATAAAGTTACGTTGTGATTTTCTTTTTTAAAATAATCTAATACATCGTTTCGACCAAAACAAGGCCAGTCCAGAAATAAAATATTCATGTTTTTTGTCCTTTCTATATAGTTTTGATTATAACAGAGAAGGTGTAATATGAGAACAAAAATTTTTGTTATGACGCATAAAAAATTTCATCCACCACAAAATGAAATTTATATCCCTTTGCAAGTGGGACGAGCTCTGGGAGAAAATCTAGGATATCTTGGAGATGATACAGGAGAATCTATTTCGGAACTTAATCCATTTTATGGAGAACTCACAGGCTTATATTGGTTGTGGAAAAATTATCAAGATGTTGATTTGATAGGAGTGTGTCATTATCGCAGATATTTTTTTGATGGTTCAGGAAAACTGATGACAAAATATGAGTACGAAACGGAATTGGAAGATGCAGATGTTCTGGTATCTGATCCGATTTATGCTCCGAAACCGTATTTGGAATATTATGGGGATGCTCATAATGTGAATGATATGATATTAGCGGGAAAAATAATTCAGAAATTGTATCCAGATGACAGTTGGGCTTTTGATGAAATAATGCAAGGAAAGAAATATTATTTTGGAAATCTTTGTGTTATGAGAAAACAATTGTTTGATGATTATTGTAGCTGGTTATTTTCTATCTTTTTTGAGATGGAGGGGATGATAGATGTACGTAATTATGATGAATATCATAAAAGACTTTTTGGATTCTTATCAGAAGAATTGTTACTTGTCTATATTACCGCAAGAAAATTACGCGTAAAAGAAGGCCACATTGGAATTACAGCTGAAAAGGCAGAAACAGTAGAGTTTAAATTGGCAATGGGACAGTTAGTAAAGCAGGGAGCATTTACAGAGGCACGAAAGTTATTTTATGAGTATTTAAATATTAGACCAGATATACAACTAGAATTGTCTGATATAAAAAATGAGATTCCGGACATAGAACTTGTTTTATTTATTCTGGAAAAAGAACAGGAACAGGGAATTAATGGATTCTATATGATATCTCACAATTTACAGGATTTGATTGTACATCTGAGAAAAATAAAAGAATTAATGTTCAAAAAAAAGAATGGAGTATTATCAGAAGAAGAAATAAAAAATATTAAAGAATATAATATATCTTTAATTGCAGAAAATGTAATAATGGCTAATATTTGAAAGGAGAAACTAATGGAGAAATCATTTAATCAATCGGTAGATGAAGTAAAAAGTTTTTTAAACAAAGGAGAATTGCAATTCCCGTTATTTGCAAAACCGGAATGCGGAAGTGGGAGTGTGGGAATTCAGAAAATAAACAATCTAACGCAGTTAAATGCTTTAGAAAAGGAAAAAGAAATCATTTTTCAGGAATATATGTCAGGTCAGGAGTTGGGAATAGATGTATATACAGATTTAATTACCCATAAAGTGGTTTCTATATTTGCAAAAAAGAAATTAAAAATGCGTGCGGGGGAGACGGACAAAAGTGTCTCATATAAAAATAAAGCGCTTTTCGATATGATTGAAAAATTTGCCGGGGAATTTAAATTAATAGGAGCAAATGATATTGATGTTTTTGAACAGGATGGAAAATTTTATATTTCTGAAGTCAATCCAAGATTTGGGGGAGGTTATATACATGCTTATGAATGTGGGGAAAAATTTCCAAAATATCTTATAAATAATATGAATGGAATATCTAACCAACCAAATATTGGGCGTTATGAAGAAGATGTGTATATGATGAAATTTTTTGATATTAAAATGTTGAAGACAGAGGTGTAAATAAATGCAAAATCATGTATTTGTTATTGCAGAAGCAGGTGTAAATCATAATGGTAAATTGGAATTGGCATATAAATTAGTGGATGCGGCAAAGGAAGCAGGAGCTGATTGTGTGAAATTTCAAACGTATATTACAGAAAATGATACTGCTGAATCATGTGAAAAAGCAGAGTATCAAAAAACAAAACAGGAAGAAAGTCAATTTTCGCTTCTGAAAAGGTTGGAGTTATCATTTGATGACTTTCGGAAGTTACAAGAGTATTGTCAAAAAAAGAAAATTTTGTTTTTATCTACACCTTTTGATATAGAGAGCTTTTATTTTTTGGAAAGCATTGGGATGCCCATGTGGAAAATTGCTTCTAGTGAGGTGGAAAATTTTCAACTATTGAAGGCAGTAGCTCGGACACATAAGCCTGTAATCTTATCAACAGGAATGTGTGATATACAAGAAATTGAAGAAACAGTGAAAGTTTTAAAGCGATTTAATGCAGGCGAAATTAGTATTTTACATTGTAATACACAGTATCCGACTCCTATGGAAGATGTTAATTTGAGTGCGATGAAAGAAATCAAGGATATGTTTGGATGCCGAGTTGGCTATTCCGATCACACAAAGGGAATAGAGATTCCTATTGCTGCAGTGGCAATGGGGGCTCAAATTATCGAAAAACATTTTACATTAGATAGAAATATGGAAGGTCCGGATCACGCGGCCAGCTTAAATCCGGTAGAATTGAAACAAATGATTACATCTGTTCGAAATGTTGAAAAGGCTATGGGAGATGGAAGAAAAAAAATAAGTAATTCGGAAAGAGGTAATAGAATTGCTGTTCGAAAAAGTGTTTTTGCTAAATGTAATATAAAAAAAGGAGAATTACTGACAGAAAAAAATATAATTGCCAAAAGGCCAGGAGGAGGAATTAATCCTATGAGATGGGAAGATGTGATTGGAAAAAAAGCAATACATGATTTCAGAAAAGATGAGATGATTGAAATATGAAAACAGTGTGTGTGATTACAGCAACCAGAGCAGAATATGGATTATTATATCCATTAATTAAATTAATAGATAGAGATGAAGAGCTTACGCTTCAATTGATTGTTAGTGGAACGCATTTGAAAAAAGAATATGGCTATACAAAAAATGAAATAATAAAAGATGGATTTCCGATTGCGGCGGAATTTGATATTTTAGAGAATGAAAGAAATTCTGTGTCAAAAGCAATGGGAAGAGTTTTAATGCAGTTTTCAGATTATCTAGGTGATCATCGACCAGATATAGCAATTATTTTAGGAGATCGATATGAAATGATGGCTTTTGCAATTGCACTGGCAAATCAGAAAATTCCAATTGCGCACTTGAATGGGGGAGAGACAACTGAAGGACTGTTGGATGAGATTTATAGACATTGTATTACAAAGATGAGTATATATCATTTTGTTAATTGTGAGATACATCGTAAAAGAGTAGTACAATTAGGAGAAAATCCTGATCGAGTATTTAATGTTGGAGATACATGTGTTGACAATGTTGTACACCAAAAATTTATGTCAAAAAAAGAACTATGTGATTTTTTACATTTAAGTACATGGCCGGAAAATATGATTGTAGTAACATATCATCCTGTTACGTTGGAAAAAAATTCATTAAGACAGGTAGAGATCTTGTTAAATGTTTTGAAGAAAAAAAATGAATATTTTTATTTATTTACGAAAGCGAATGCAGATGCTAGTGGAGAAGAAATTAATGAGTATCTGGCTGAGAATATTAAAAGCTTGAAAAATGCAAGACTTGTAGATTCTTTGGGAAGGCTTGGATATTTGTCAGCATTAAAATATTCTGTAATGATGATTGGAAATTCTTCGAGTGGAATATACGAAGCACCAATATTTAAAATTCCAACAATCAATATTGGAAATCGACAAAAAGGAAGAGTTCATGGTGATACAGTAATCGATTGTGAAGCAGAAGAGGACGCAATAACATTGGCCTTTTTAAAGGCGGAAGATTTAGAGTTTAGGAAAATTTGTCAAAATAGTAAAAACTTGTTTGGAGATGGACATGCTTCAGAAAAAATAATTAGGATTGTCAAAGAAAAACTTAACAAAAATATTGAAATCGAAAAAAAATTTTATGATTTGATATAATGGGAGATATATATGAGAATTGTTTATATAGGTTGTGTAGAAGCGTCATATGTAGAACTGAATTTATTATTAGAGAATCACAAACAAGTTGTTGGAGTCGTGACAAAAGAAAACTCTGATTTCAATTCTGATTTTACAAATCTAAAACCATTGGCTGATAAGTATAATATTTGCTGCGAATACGCAACAAATATAAATGATAAAAATATTGTGAATTTTATAAAAAAATGTAAACCTGATGTTATATATTGTTTTGGATGGTCACAATTAATAAAAAAAGAAATATTAGATATTCCTGCTTTAGGCATAATTGGAACTCATCCAGCAGAATTACCTTATAATCGAGGGAGACATCCCATTATTTGGGCATTAGTTTTGGGTCTTGAAAGTACCGCTGCAACATTTTTTCGTATGGATGAAGGTGCAGACTCAGGGAAAATTATTTCGCAAAGAAAAATAAAAATAGATTATACAGATAACGCAAGAACTCTGTATGATAAAATTACAGAGTCGGAATGTGAGCAGATAATGGAATTTACAAACAGATTGGAAAATGGAGAAAAATTAGGACAAAAGCAAGATAAAAACATAGGAAATGTATGGAGAAAAAGAAAAAGTGAAGATGGAATAATAGATTGGAGAATGTCAAGCAGAGCAATTTATAATTTGGTTAGAGCATTGAGTAAACCATATATTGGAGCTGAATTTATTTATAAAGGGAAGTCATATAAAGTATGGAGGGTTGAAGAAGTCATTACAAATACATATGAAAACATTGAACCTGGAAAGATAATAAAAATTAATAGTGAAAATGATTTTTATGTTAAGGCATATGATAATCTGATTCATGTTTTAGAATGTGATAATTTTAAAGGTGAGGAGGGGGAATATTTATGAAAAAGATATTGATTATTTCACCGCATGCAGATGATGAAACATTAGGAGCTGGTGGATATTTGCTTAAACACAGAGATTTAAAAGATGAGATATATTGGATAAATGTTACTAATGCAAATATAAAGTATGGGTATACAAAACAAGAACAAGAAAATTGGGAAATTTGGGGTAAAAGAGTTTCGGATAGATATGGGGTAAAAAAATATATTGATTTAAAATTAGAGCCTGCCGGGTTGGATAAGATTAACAAATCAACATTAATTCAAATATTTTCGGATCTTATAAAGGAAATTAAACCTAATATTATATTATTGCCGTTTCAAAATGATGTACATTCTGATCATAGAATTGTTTTTGAGACAGCGTATGCTTGTACTAAAGCATTTCGTTACCCATATATAGAAAAAATAATTTGTATGGAAATTATTTCGGAAACAGATTATGCTGTTTCGACACAGGGATTTGTTCCTAATTATTTTGTAGATATAAGTAAATATATGGATGAAAAAATTTCTATTATGAGAGAATATTCGAGTGAAATAAAGGAGTCACCTTTTCCACGAAATGAAAAAGCAATTAAAGGGTTAGCAAAATATAGGGCAGCAGCATGTAATGCAGAATATGCAGAGGCTTTTTATATAATGAAAGAAATTGAACATTAAAAACTTTAAGGTGATAATAAAATGAGTGAAATAGACAAAGATTTATTTCAATTAGTAAAATTAGCGCAAGACTTGCAACAAAGAGTTGTAGACCTTGAAAAAACTAATCAGGTTTTAATCAGGTCGAATAAACAGTTGATTGAATGGGTGCAGGAAACAATTGAAGAATTACAGGATTATAAAGAAAATGCAAGATTTGAATTACAGGATGAAATAGAAACAAATCAAGATTATTGGTTCCCCCATATAGAAAGGGGACAGATTGCAATTGAACATATTATAAAAGATGGATGTTCTATGGCAAGATTTGGAGATGGAGAATTTGCGGTTATAGAAGGACGAATTCGACACAAGTTTCAGACGGAAGAGGATGATAATTTAGCAAAACGATTAAAAGAAGTACTACAAAATCCGCAAGAAAATTTATTGATCGGAATTGCCGATAATTATGGAAGTCTTGAAAGATATAATGATCAGGCAAAAAGAGAAATTCGTAGATATTTGAAACGGGAGGTTCGGAAAGAACATCTTTCTCTGTTAAATAAAAATATTGTATATTATGATGCTTATGTAACACGACCATATGTGATGTATGCAGACAATATGACAAATGCACCTATACACAGATTTGAAAATTTAAAAAAAATATGGAATAATAAAAAGTGTGTGTTTGTTGAAGGAAAGCAGACACGATTGGGTGTAGGCAATGATTTATTTCAAAATACCAAATCGATAAAACGAATTCTTGCGCCAGCAGAAAATGCATTTGAGGCATATGATAAAATTTTAGAAGAATGTTTAAAGCAGGGAAAAGAGAATTTGTTTTTGTTGGCATTGGGACCAACAGCAACTGTTTTAGCCTACGATTTATGCAGACAGGGATTTCAGGCGATAGATGTAGGTCATGTAGATTTGGAATATGAATGGTTTCTGAGAGGAGAAGGACAAAGAACTTATGTTGAAGGAAAATATAATAATGAGTTAAATGGGGGAGAACATCCTGCAGATGTAAAAGATCCTTGGTATGAAGCGCAGATAGTTGCAGATATTTCAGAAAGTAGAGTTTACAATTGAGAATATTATTTTATCGATACAATAGCATATGTGAGCCAGATATATTAAATGTATTTTGTGAGAATGGATATGAAACAGATTCTATTACGGCAGAGATGGATAATAAAGAATTTTCTGCAAAAGAGTGTCTGGAAGTAGTATCGGAAGCATTAAAAAGAAAAAAATATGATATGGTATTCAGCATTAATTTTTTCCCTATAGTATCAGAAGTTTGCAATATTTTTAAAATGCCATATGTGTGTTGGATTGTGGATAGTCCAGTTATGGAACTGTATTCATATTCTATAAGAAATAGCTGTAATCGTATTTTTATGTTTGATTATGCTCTATATCAGGAGTTTGTACATGAAAATGAAAAGGGAATATTTTATCTTCCACTGGGGGCAAATTATAAGCGATTAGATCCATTAATAGAGTCTATTACAGAAGAAGATAAAAATAAATATTCTGCGGAAGTTTCTTTTATTGGTTCATTATATACTGAGAAATGTCCGTATAATCATTTTAAAGAGGATGGTTCTTATTTAAAAGGTTATTTAGACGGGATAATTGAGGCACAGTTGAAGGTGTATGGATATAATTTCCTTGAAGAATGTATAACAGAGGAAATTGTATCGGAGTTTAAAAATAAGGTTCCATTTTATCAGTTTCCGGAAAAATCGAATCATAATGAGAAAGCAGTGCTTGCACACTTATATTTGGGAAATAAGGTAACAGAACAGGAACGTTTACGATTGTTAAAGCGGATATCAGAAGAGTTTCCTTTAGCACTTTATACAGGAAGTGATACCACAGGGGTTCCAGGAGCGGATGTACGAGGATTGGCTAAAACAATGACAGAAATGCCTAAAATTTTTCATTTGTCTAAGATTAATTTAAATATGACTTCTAAACCAATTCGGACAGGACTTCCACTTAGAATTTGGGATATTTTGGGTGCAGGAGGATTTGTTTTGACAAATTATCAGACAGAGATACCTGAATATTTTGAAATTGGAAAAGATCTTGAAACTTATACATGTGAAGAAGAATTAATAGAAAAAATTAGATATTATCTGCTTCATGAGGAAGAAAGATGTGCAATTGCAAGAAATGGATATGAAAAAGCAAAGCATAAGTATTCTCTTCAATATAGAATAAGGGATTTATTAAAAATGGCTGAAATAGGAGACAAGTGAAAGAATGAATATAAAGGAATTAGAAACACCTTGTTTTATTATAGATACAGATGAGTTTAAAGCTAATCTTAATGATTTTAAGAGGGCACTTAGGAAATACTATCCGAATGGAATATTAGGATATTCGGTAAAAACAAATTCTTTAGCTTATATATTGAAAATTGTAAAAGAAAACAATGTATTTGCTGAAATAGTTTCACATGATGAATATGATTTAGCTGAATATATAGGGTTTAAAAATAAAATTATTTACAATGGTCCCTTAAAGACGAAAGAAACGTTTCTTAATGCATTAAAAAGTGGTGCGTATGTCAACATAGAAAATTTTCAGGAAATAGAATGGTTAAAGGATATTCCTAAAATGGAAAAATATAATTTGGGAATTCGATTAAATATTAATTTAGATATAGTATCACCTGAAGATTCAGGAGATTATGGAGAGAGTAGATTTGGATTTGAATACGAAAATGGCGAATTTATAGTTGCAATAAAAATGATAAAAAAATATGGGTTTCAATTAAAAGGCATTCATATTCATAGAACATCAAAAACAAGAAGCTTAGAGGTCTATGAGAAACTTTGTGTTTATGTTAGCAAAATAATAAAGCAGGAAAATTTATTCTTAGAATATATTGATATTGGTGGAGGGTTTTATGGACATTTGAAAGAAAAACCAAATTATGAGGACTATATCAAAGTAATTTATGATAATTTGCAAGTAGACAAAAACATTAAAGTAATTATTGAACCAGGAAATGGCGTTATTGCATCGCCAGTTTGTTTTATGATGTCAGTTTATGATATAAAAACTTTAAATGGAAAATGTATTTGTTCAGTTGATGGAAGTAGAATAGATATAGATCCTTTATTTCATAAAAAATCATATGAATATACAATATTTACTGAAAATAAAAAGGAAATAGAGAAAAAATCGCAGATTATTACAGGTTGTACATGTTTAGAAAATGATAGATTATTTGAAATACGTCAAAATTCTGGTAAATTATTTCGTGGAGACAAAATTGTGATTAAGGATGTTGGAGCGTATACAATGACGCTCTCGCCTAATTTTATTCGTTTTCAACCAAATGTATATGCATATATGGAAGAAAAAGGATATTTTCCAGTAAGGAAAAAATGGGGATGTAAAGAGATAATACAAGGATTTTGCTATCAAGAAGGAGAATAAGTGTTATGTATAATATATTATTTACCAATGCAGGAAGAAGAGCTACTTTACTTAAAGATTTTCAAAAAAGTTTAGGAAAAAGTGCAAAAATTATAGCTACAGATAATTGGTGTGTAGCACCGGCACTGTTTGTGGCTGATAAGTATTATTTATCGCCCAAAATACAAGATCCTAATTACATTACATTTTTATTGGAAATTTGCAAAAAGGAAAAAGTTAATGCTGTTACTTCATTAATTGATCCTGAAATAATGTTATTGGCTAAGAATAGACAGACATTTATAGAAAATGGAATTTTGCCTTTGGTTCCTGATAAAGAAACAGCTGAAATTTGTTTTGATAAATATAAAATGTATGAGTATCTTACGCAAAAAGGAATAAAAACAGTACAGTCATATAAGAGTATGGAGCAATTTGAAAAGGCATTGCAACATGGAGATCTTCATTTTCCAGTCTTTATTAAACCAAGAACAGGCAGTGGAAGTGTAGGTGCACAAAAGGTAAATGATATGGATACACTTAAAACTTTAATTGCTGAAAATAAATTTCAGTATATTATACAAGAGTTTATGGATGGTGAAGATTTTGACGCAGATGTTTATATTGACGCAATTTCAGGACATGTAGTATCGGCATTTTCAAAAAAGAAAATTGAAACGCGAATTGGTGGGGCAAGTAAGACAATATCATTTAAGGATGAAATATTGTTTGAATTTATTAAAAAAATATGTAATTGTTTTAAATTTTGTGGACCTATAGATATAGATTTTTTCTATAAAAATGGAACATATTACCTTAATGAAATTAATCCTAGATTTGGAGGAGCATATTTGCATGCATATGGAGCAGGAGTAGATTTTCCTAAAATGATAGCAAATAATATTGATCATAAGGAAAATATTTCTCAAATAGGAGAATATGATGAAGATGTGTTAATGATTATGTATGATGATGTTATTATTACAAAAAAAACAGAGTTAAGAGGGGACTATAATGATTGAATGGAATGATGATCATACTTACATTATTGCAGAAGCAGGGGTAAATCATAATGGAGATGTAAATATAGCTAAGAAATTATGTTTAGCTGCAAAAGAAGCAGGGGCAGATGTGGTAAAATTTCAAACGTGGATTACAGAGAGTATAATTACAAAATCAGTCAAGCAAGCTGATTATCAAATAAAGAATACCAATAATAACCAAAATCAATATGATATGTTAAAAAAATTAGAACTTTCGTTTGATGAATTTGCGGATATAAAAAATTACTGCGATAAAATAGGGATTCAATTTGCCTCTACAGCGGATGAACCCGAAAGTCTTGATTTTTTAATAAATTTAGGAATTCCTTTTATTAAAATAGGGTCTGGAGATATTGGAAATATTCCTTTTTTACGTTATGTTGGATCCCAAAAAATGCCCGTAATAATGAGTACAGGGATGAGTAATTTGTTAGATATACATCTTTCATTACAAGCTGTTATGGAGAGCGGTGAAAAAAATAGTATTGCTTTAATGCATTGTACTACCAGCTATCCTTGTCCATTTGAAAACGTAAATCTAAAGGCAATGGAAACTTTAAAGAACGAATTTGGTTTGACGGTTGGGTATTCAGATCATACACTTGGAGTTGAGGTACCTATTGCAGCGGTGGCTATGGGTGCAAAAATTATTGAAAAACATTTTACTTTAAATAGAAAAATGAGTGGACCTGATCATCTTGCCAGTATGGAGCCATCTGAATTTAAAAATATGGTACATAAAATAAGAAATATAGAACAGGCATTAGGAAATGGAATTAAGGAACCAACAGATGCTGAAAAAGAAATTTCAAAGGTCGTTTTAAAAAGAATCGTGGCCAAAAGGCCAATTAAAAAAGGTGAAATTATAAATGAGAGTGCTATATGTGTAAAAAGAAGTGCAATTGGAGTCCTAGCAAATAAATGGGATGTTGTGGTTGGAATGCCGGCTAATCAAAATTATGATGTAGATGAAGGAATTATTATTGAGAGGTGAAAAAATATATGAAAAATTTAGCACTAATACCGGCACGTAGCGGTTCGAAAGGGTTACCAAATAAAAATATAAAAGAGTTAAATGGATTTCCTTTAATGGGTTATACTATTAAGGCTGCTATAGAGTCTTGCTGTTTTGATGAGATTATGGTATCAACAGATTCTCTCCAATATGCCGAAATAGCAAAAAAATTTGGCGCCAATGTGCCATTTTTAAGATCAGATGAAATGGCACAGGATAACGCAAGCACATGGGACACGGTTAGAGAAGTCTTAACTAGATATAAAGAATTAGGAAAAGAGTTTGATTATGTAGCATTATTACAGCCTACATCTCCATTGAGAGATGCAGATGATATACAAGAAGCTTTTCAGAAAATACAAACTGCACATATTCATAATGTTGTATCAATTACAGAAGTTGAACATCCGGTTCAATGGTGTTTCAGACTCGGAAATGAAAAGTTAATGGATGAAATGGCAACTTCTCCATATAATTATGTAAGACGGCAGGAGTTGGAAAAATATTACAGAGAAAACGGAGCTATATATTTAATAGATGCAAAAAAAATAATCAATGCAGATTATAACTTTTATGCAGATTATTGTTATGGATTTGAAATGTCCAGAGAGAAATCCATCGACATCGACACCGCACTGGATTTCCAGATCGCGGAGACAATTATGAGGGCATCCTCTTAACATTTTTTCACACTGGTCGATATATATAACAGGTCTATCATGGAAGATAGAAAAAGAGAACGTTTTCTTGGAGAAAACGAAAGAAGAAACATGGAGGTTCCCATATGAAGACAGAGCAGTTAGCGTTATTTTTAATATCCCCGGACAGTACGGTTGTGGAAGCGATGCAGCGCATCGACCGTAATGCCAGGGGTATTTTATTTGTGACCAATGAGCAGCAGAAACTGCTTGGTGTTGTCACGGATGGAGATATCCGCCGCTGGCTGATCCGCACGGGAGAACTGAAAGCTCCGGTATCCGGTCTGATGAATACCGAACCTAAGAGCATTTCCAGGAAAGAGCATGCAAAAGCACATGAGGTTATGGCGCAGCATTCCATCACGGCGCTTCCGGTTGTCACCACAAAAGGCGTGGTATCTGACATTTTGTTCCGGGATGAGCAGGTGGCAAAAAAGAAAAAGCCGCAGGGGATTTTAAAAGAGGTTCCGGTCGTGATTATGGCGGGCGGAAAAGGGACACGTTTATATCCGTATACCAAAATTCTTCCGAAACCGCTGATCCCGATTGGGGATATCCCGATCATGGAGCGGATCATCGGGAAATTCTGTGAGTTTGGAACGACACAGTTTTATGCGACAGTCAATTACCGCAAAAATATGATTCGCTCCTATTTCTCCGAGATTTCAAAAAACTATTCTCTTGAATATGTCGAGGAGGATAAACCACTTGGCACAGCGGGAAGTTTACAGTTGATCAAAGAGGAGTTTTCCCGGCCGTTTATTGTGACCAACTGTGACATTTTGATTCATGCGGATTACGAAGATATTTACCGTTATCACAAAGAGGCGGGAAATGAACTTACGATTGTCACGGCACTCAAAAATATCGAAGTTCCGTATGGGGTTATTCATTCCAGTGAAAACGGAGCCGTCCAGTCCATGGAAGAAAAGCCGAAACTTTCGTATTTTGTTAATACCGGCATGTACATTTTAAATCCGGCACTGAAAAAAGAGATCCCGGAGGATACTTTTTTTCATATGACGGATCTGGCAGACAAGCTTTTGGCAGAAAACCGCCGGGTGGGAATGTATCCGATCAGCGAGGATTCCTTCCTGGATATGGGTGAGTTTGAGGAAATGCACCGTATGGAAGAAAAACTGAATTTGAAATCTGAGTAACAATTGGAAACAGAAAGGACATATAGAGCAATGAAAAAAGTATTAGTAACCGGAGCAGACGGTTTTATCGGAAGCCATCTGACCGAGAGCCTTCTGGAAAAAGGCTATGACGTAAAAGCATTTGTATATTACAATTCTTTCAACAATTGGGGCTGGCTGGATACACTGCCAAAGGAAAAACTTGACCAGATTGAAATTTTTGCCGGGGATGTGCGGGATCCGAACGGTGTGCGCACTGCGATGAAGGGTGTGGATCAGGTCTTTCATCTGGCAGCATTGATTGCGATTCCGTTCAGTTATCATTCGCCGGATTCCTATGTGGATACAAACATCAAGGGAACGTTAAATGTGCTGCAGGCGGCACGCGATCTTGGCACGGAAAAAATCATGGTGACATCGACTTCGGAAGTATATGGCACCGCACAATATGTCCCGATTGACGAAAAGCATCCATTTCAGGGACAGTCTCCGTATTCCGCGACAAAAATCGGAGCAGATCGTCTGGCAGAAAGCTTTTACCGCAGCTTTAATCTTCCGGTTGCAATTGTCCGTCCGTTCAACACTTATGGTCCAAGACAGTCTGCGCGTGCAGTGATTCCAACGATTATTTCACAGCTTCTGGCAGGAAAAGAGGAGATTAAACTTGGTTCCCTGACACCAACGCGCGATTTTAACTACGTAAAAGATACCGCGGCAGGCTTTATTGCAATCGCAGAGTCAGACAAGACAATTGGACAGGAAATCAATATTGCTACCCAGCAGGAGATTTCGATCGGAGAACTGGCACAGGAGATTATTTCCCAGGTCAATCCGAATGCACATATTGTGTGTGACGAGCAGCGCCTTCGACCGGAAAAGAGTGAGGTCAACCGTTTGCTCGGCTGCAACGCAAAAATCAAGGAGTTGACCGACTGGAAGCAGCAGTATACATTCGAGCAGGGAATTGCAGAGACGATTGCATGGATTCGTCAGCATATGGATGCATATAAGACAGACATTTATAATGTGTAAGTTGTAATTTTAAGAAAAGAGGGAGCAAAATGGGACGATTTGTACCTTTATCGATTCCGAATTTTGAGGGAAATGAGCGAAAATATGTAGATGATGCACTGGATCAGGGATGGGTTTCCACCGGTGGTGCATACATCACAGAGCTGGAAGAAAAACTGGCAGAGTTTTTACAGGTGAAGAAAACAGCGGCAGTGCAGAGCGGAACTTCGGCTCTTCATCTGTCTTTGATTGCCTGTGGGGTGCAGCCGGGAGATATGGTGATTGTTCCAACGCTTACCTTTATCGCGGCAGTGAATCCGGTGCGCTATCAGTTCGCGGAGCCGGTGTTTATGGACTGTGATGACAGTTTGTGCATGGATCCGCAGAAACTGCGCCGTTTCTGCGAAAATGAGTGTGTGACAGAGGACGGACAGTTAAAGCATAAAGCTACCGGAAAAACCGTAAAAGCCATCGTAGTTGTGCATGTGTTTGGAAATATGGCAGATATGGAAGCCATCATGGATATCGCACAGGAGTTTCACCTGAAAGTGATCGAGGATGCGACAGAAGCACTCGGCACACAATATACGAAGGGGCGTTATGCCGGAAAATTTGCCGGAACTATTGGCGATTTTGGGGCGTATTCTTTTAATGGAAACAAGATTATTACAACCGGTGGCGGCGGTGCTGTGACAGCAAAAGATCCCACAGAAGTGGAGCATCTGAAATATCTTTCCACACAGGCAAAGGATGATCCGCATTTTTATATTCACAACGAAGTGGGATACAATTACCGCATGACGAATTTACAGGCGGCACTTGGTGTGGCACAGATGGAGGAACTTCCGGAATTTATCCACCGTAAGCAGAAAAATTATGGGCTGTATCAACAATTGTTGCAGGAGTTTTCGGGTGGAACACTGCTTTCATTTCGTGAGGGGACTTCCTCGAACCAGTGGTTTTATTCTTTGAAGCTGGATATGGAAAAACTACAGGGAAAAAACATGAGAGATGTGATTACAACGCTTCAGGAGCGCGGTGTGCAGACCCGGGCGATCTGGGGACTGATTCATGAGCAGCTTCCGTATCAGGATGCGATTGCTTATGAGATGGAAAAAGCACCGTACTATAGCAGTTGTATTTTAAATATTCCAAGCAGCACACAGATCACAGATGATGATATTGGCTTTGTGGTGGAACAAATAAAAGTGGTATTTAAATCTGGAATTTGAACAGATCAGGTGACATTCACAAGTATTTGTTCGGGTCAATAAGCTGTGTATAGGGTATTTTATAAAACAATAAATGGATGTTGGGGTCAAAACATAATGTCTCGAAAAATCAAGCATTTCCGGTACTTTTTATTGCCTTTGGCTGCTCGATTTCAAGACCTGACATAAGCCAGTCAAACTGCCTCCATGTAATGGGTTTTACCTCATTACGGTTGCGCGGCCAACGGTATTTTCCTACGTTGACATCAAGTCGCTTATATAAAAGTACAAATCCTTCACGTTCATGAAGAAGCACTTTTATTCGATCACTACGTCTGCCACAGAAGAGATAGATTGCATTTGGCCTGGAAGGGTTCATATTCAGCTGGTCTTTTACGACAGCGCATAATCCATCAATGGACTTGCGCATATCTGTATAACCACAGATCACATAAATCTCGTCTGCGACAGTGATGTCTCCTAACATGTCCCTGTCACAGCTTTAAGGATCTGTGACAGCAGCTTCGGGTCAACATCATTTGAAATTTTTATTGAAACAGTCCCAAGCATGACCTCGATGGCGGGGCAGGGTTCTTCCAGTGGAAGCATTGTGCTTTCGACAGTTGGAATGCCCGGGTTTTGATGATCAGGTATCACCTCAAGTTTTACAACATCCGGTTTAAGGGCTGGCTTATAATCGCCGCGTCCTGTGGCAGAGGGGATATCATAACAAGCTTTTTTTCTCAGTCTTTTAACCCAGTTGTAAAAGGTGCCGGGATTGATGTTATGTTCTGTACACCATTGGTAGTCACTAAGACCGCTGCTGCGGCATTCCATGATAAGTTGATATTGTTCGTCTGCTGTGCGTCTTTGCGTTTTCATACAAGAAAACCTCCATAGTTATAGTAAAACGCTCGCATTTATAGTATCTAGCGCCGATACTGTAGTAAAATGCTGGCATCTATCATCTATAATTATGGCAAATTTTGTGATGATTTTAAATCCACCCTGAAACTAGGCGCTTACGAAAGAACGAAAGAAAAAAGCGAGACGTAATATTGAACTCCTGAATCAGGAACTGCAGGGGCTGACACAGTCTGTTCTGGGCGAAACCGGGCAGAAGGATTGTCTCACAAAGATTGTAGATTGTATGAAAGCGAATGATTCATTGGCGGCAAAGTTTCAGGAGGATACCCGCATTCCGTATGTTTTGTATCAGTTGGGAAAAAGTTATTATATGGCTGCGGAGTATACAAAGGCATGTGCTTATTTTGACTGTGGATTGTATTTTGATCTGAATCCCAGACTGGAATATGTGATCGATATGGTAGAGACATATGGTTATGCATTACTGAATTCGGGACAGGCGGATCATGCACTGTTTCTGGAAAATGTTTATGAGGAATTTGGAAATACTGCAGATTTTAAATTCCTGATGGGACTCATTTATATGAACAATGAAATGTTTGATGCTGCAGTGGAGGAATTTAAGAAGGCGTTAAAGATGCCGGAGGGACGTGCCAGGGGAGTTAATTCTTATCTTGCCTGCTATAATATTGGTGTGATCTACGAGTGTCTGGGGCAGATGACAGAGGCCGAGCAGTATTACAACAGATGTGGGGGATATGAGCCTGCAGAGAAAAGATTAGAAAATATGAAAAAATAAATACTATTTACAAATATCCTCCCACAGACGTATAATAGAAATACGCCTAAAGGAGGATTTTTTTATTGAAAAAGCAATTATTTCATGGATCGGATCATATAATTGAAACTCCGATATATGGAGTTGGAAAAAAACACAATGATTATGGACAGGGCTTCTACTGTACCGAAGATATTGCCTTGGCAAAGGAATGGGCGGTATCGGAGGAAAAAGACGGATATGTTAATGAATATGAGATAGAGACAAATGGCCTGCATATTTTAAATATAAATGATGGCAGCTTTACCTTGTTACACTGGATGGGGCTTTTGTTGAATAACCGCGCGTTTGTATTGGCAACACCGCTGGAAAGGGAGGCAAAACGGTACATTACCGATTGTTTTCCAGTTCCATTAGCAGGAGTGGATGTAATTATAGGATATCGTGCAGATGACAGTTATTTTTCTTATGCAAGGGATTTCATCAGCGGTGTTATATCGTACGAGCAATTAGGGAAAGCTATGCAGTTGGGAAGCCTTGGAGAGCAGTACTGCCTTAAAACGGAAAAGGCATTTCAGCATCTTAAATTTATAGCGAAAGAACACGTCCCTTCTGCCGAGTGGTATTCGAAAAAGATGTTGCGGGATCGGAATGCCAGAAACGGATATAAGGACATGGAAAAGGAAACCTATCACAGGGGGGAATTGTATATTTCCAGAATCATTGACGAGGAGATGAAAAGCGATGATTTATTCTTACGATAAAGTATATTTAAGAATTGCACAGCGTGTACTGGGCGAGATGCTCAATTATGCCGTATATGATTGTGGATATGAGTTGAACGAGTATTATCGGCTTTTTACAGAATCTTCATACAGTGAGCGTTTTTCAAAAGGAGACTCATTTGTAATTGCGGGAATGTCAGGGGCAGAGCTGGCCATTCGTGTGATGGATGTGCCGGATGACGAAATTGTTGCGCCGGGATATTATTTTGAAAAAAGCCCGGAATATTGGACCGGATGGTTGTTGGCATATTATCAATGGATGAGTGGGAAAACCTTTGCGGTGATACAAAAAGAAGTCCCAGTTGAGAAAATTCGTGATTTATATCATCCATATCATGAGATGGATATTACGCAGGGAGTGCAAAAGTTAAGAGAGATTGCTCAGCAGAACAGGGTAGAAAGTTATCTGAAGTTGTTACGGAAAAGAGCCAGACTCAGTCAGAGCCAGCTTGCGGAGGAAACAGGGATTCCCGTCAAGACGATTCAGCAGTATGAACAACGGAGGAAAGACATTAACAAAGCGCAGGCGGAGTATGTTATTAAACTTTCGCAGGTGTTGTGTTGCAAACCTCAGGAACTGATGGAGATAAATGAATGAAAAGCCTGCTTTTCATTCATTTAAGGATAGGGTATACTATATGAAAAAGGCAAAGACAGGGGGTGACTGCAAATGTCTGAAAATATAGCAATCGGAATACAGGACTTCTCCACATTAATTGAAAATCATTATTTTTATGTTGATAAAACGGATTTTATAAAGGAATGGTGGGATTGTGGGGACAGTGTTACTCTGATCACAAGACCAAGACGTTTTGGTAAAACTTTGACCATGAGTATGGTAGAACAGTTCTTTTCCGTGGAATATTCCGGACGTTCGGATCTGTTTGAGGATTTAAAAATCTGGGAGGATAAGAAGTACCGTAATATACAGGGAACGTATCCGGTCATTAGCCTGTCTTTTGCAAATGTGAAGGAACCCACGTATCAGCTGGCAGAAAAAAAGATCTGTGAATTAATTGCGCAGCTTTATGTCAAATACGATTTTATAACGGAAAGTGGAAAGCTACGGGATACGGAAGTAAAGTTGTATAAAAAAATCATGACTGATATGGAGTATGTAGATGCAACACTTTCTTTATATTATCTGTCAGGATTTTTGTATAAATATTACGGTAAAAAAGTAATTATTCTGTTAGATGAATATGACACGCCAATGCAGGAAGCTTTTGTAGATGGATACTGGGAGCAGCTTGTGACATTCACAAGAAGTCTGTTTAACGCGACATTTAAGACCAATCCGGCATTAGAGCGTGGAATTATGACAGGAATTACGAGGGTCAGTAAGGAATCCATTTTTTCAGACCTGAATAATTTAAAAGTGGTTACTACAACATCCAATGAATATGCTGCATCCTTTGGTTTTACGGAGCAGGAAGTGTTTTCTGCGCTAGAAAGTTTCGGACTGGAAAACGAAAAAAATGAGGTAAAAAGATGGTATGACGGATTTATTTTTGGAACCCACAAAGATATCTATAATCCGTGGTCGATTTTAAATTATCTGGATGCAAAGCAGTATACAACCTATTGGGCAAACACAAGCGCAAATAGTCTTGTCGGAAAATTGGTTCGTGAAGGAAACCGCCTGATCAAAGAAAAATTTGAAAAACTATTATGTGGGGAATGTATCTGGTCGGAAATAGATGAACAGATTGTATACAATCAACTGGATGGCAATGAAAAGGCGGTATGGAGCCTTTTACTCGCAGGCGGATATTTAAAGGTTTTGTCTTATGAAAAATATCAGGATATTCCGGAAGGAACGGAACCGAAATATCAGCTTGCACTTACCAATCTTGAAGTAAAGCTTATGTTTCAGAGAATGATTCACGATTGGTTTGCCCCGGTACAGCCGGATTACAACGATTTTGTTAAGGCAATGGTTGCTGGGGATGTGGATGCGATGAATGAATATATGAACCGTATAGCATTACAGACATTCAGCTATTTTGATACCGGAGACCGGGCTTCCGGGGCTGAACCGGAACGTTTTTATCACGGGTTTGTTTTAGGTCTGCTGGTTGATTTGCGGGACAGGTATTATCTGAGGTCGAATCGGGAAAGCGGCTTTGGCAGATATGATATTATGTTGGAGCCAAAACATCCGGGAAAGGATAATGCTGTGATTCTGGAATTTAAAGTACGAAGCGCAAGAAAGGGAAAAAGTCTCGAAGAGACCGCGCAGTCTGCAATTGCACAGATCAGGGAACGAAAATACAGTGAAGAACTAAAAATGAAAGGGATTACAGATAGTCAGATCAAAGAATATGGAGTTGCGTTTGAAGGTAAGACAGTGTTGATTGTGGAATGATCTGGTAAATATTGTCTGGTTGGTGCGCCTGAAGGGCATAGCAAGGGATACTACACCAGCATCCCAAGCGTTCCCACCACAATCAACACCAGCCCTCCGGCTTCTTTTTTCCCCAGTTTCTCATGAAAAACAAGATAAGAAAACAGAATGGTAACCAGAATACTCAGCTTATCGATCGGCACAACGACACTTGCCAGACCATCCTGCAGCGCACGGTAATAGCACAGCCAGGAAGCACCGGTGGCAAGTCCGGACAGGCAGATAAAGCCAAGTTCCCTGTGATCAATCGTGCGCACACTGTCCTGCTTTTTCGTGACAAACACGACAATCCATGCCATGATCAGCACAACGATGGTACGGATGGCTGTTCCCAGATTGGAATCAATGTTTTCAATGCCGACTTTTCCCAGAATAGAAGTCAGGCTGGCAAAGACGGCAGAGCCAAGCGCGTAGAAGAACCAGCTCCAGCCTTTTTTCCCGGAATTCTCAAAAGAGGTTTCCTTTTTCGTGATCATCAGGTAGGTTCCCGCGCCGATCAGCACCACGCACAGAAGTTTCAGTGGGCTGATGCTCTCATGCAGGAAGAAAAAAGCGAGAAGAATGGAGAGGATGGCACTCGATTTATCGACCGGGACCACCTTATCCACATCTCCGATCTGCAGTGCACGGAAGTAGCACAGCCAGGAAGCACCGGTGGCAAGTCCGGACAGGATGAGAAATGTCCAGGTTTTGGCAGAAACACTTCCGATGCCGTGTTGTGCCCCGACCAGAAATACCATGATCCATGAAAAAATAAGTACAATAATGGTACGGATCGCCGTAGCTACATTGGAATCGGTATTTTTGATACCGCATTTCGCCAGTATGGAAGTCAGTCCGGCGAACAGAGCTGACCCAAATGCAAATAGAATCCACATATACAATTTCCTCCCTGAGACAAGCGTAAAATGTTTTGGGGCATTTGTCAAAACTTTTTTCTTGTGATATGATAATTTTATCTTTTTCAGAGGTGACAGAATGTTTGAAAAAAAACAGATCATATACAGTGAAACACAGGGAGTCTGTCAGGTAGAAAATATTGTTTCGCTCTCCGCATCACGCAGGGAGCGAAAAATTCCGTACTATGTGCTGCGCCCGGTATTCGACAAATCCAGAGTATCTTATATTCCGGTAGAAAACCATCAGGTAAAACTGCGGGAGTTGTTTACCAGGGAAGAGGCAGAGGCACTTCAGGGAACGGAAGAAATGAAAAAAGATGAAAAACTGAGACAGGCCGTGGAGTATGTATTAGGAAAAAAGGAGGGATAGGATGGCACAGCAGCAGCCACAGCAGGCAATACATAAATTTGTACTTGGAAATAAAGAACTTGAAGGAAAGACAGCGGAATTCCAGTATGACAAAGGCTGGTACAGCATTACGGATATTGTAGGGGAGGAACGCAACGTAATCTACAAATCCCGCAATGCGCAGGAAGCCTATATGAAATGGAACGTATATATCGGCCGCAAAAAAGAGAGACCGTTATCCGGAAAAAACAGCGATGCGGATCATGGAAGCCGTGCGGATGGAAACAGAGCAAACGATTCCCGTGAGCATCGGAGCCGTGATTTCCGCGAAAAGCGTGACATGACGGATCGGCGTGGAAATAACCGGGGACGTCATTGACATATAAAAACAGCACCGGGTAGGTGAAGACCGCGGTGCTGTTTTTGTTTGAAAAGTGAGCGGAGAGCATGGGATTCGAACCCACGTTGCGTCTATTCGACGCAAACCGCATTTCGAGTGCGGCACCTTCGACCTCTCGGACAACTCTCCCTTGAAATTCATCTCCGATGAATTTCCTACGTACATCGCTTCCGCGGAGCGGAACTTTCATGCGATGTGCTCCTTGAGGTATAGCGTAAGCTATATCTCCTACGTACATCGCTTCCGCGGAGCGGAACTCTCATGCGATGTGCTCCTTAATAGTATACAGAATTTACATACATTTTTCAAGTCGCTTATCTTGTGAACGGACAAAAATTATACTATAATACAAATGTGTATGTGAAAACATTTGGTACACAATAAGAGAATATGCAGGAGGAAACGTGCATGATGAAGATCGGAATGCTTACCAGCGGCGGAGACTGCCAGGCTTTAAATGCAGCCATGCGTGGTGTTGTAAAAGGACTTACTACGAATGTAGACGAACTGGAGATTTATGGATTTGAAAATGGGTACAAAGGGCTGATCTATGAACAGTACAGAATTCTTACAGCCTCGGATTTTTCCGGAATCCTTACCAGAGGTGGAACGATTCTCGGATCTTCCCGCCAGCCATTCAAACAGATGCGTGTGCCGGATGAAAACGGTCTGGACAAGGTAGAGGCCATGAAGTCCACATACCGTAAGCTCGGACTCGACTGTCTGGTTATCTTAGGTGGTAACGGTACACAGAAGACAGCCAATCTGCTTCGCGAGGAAGGACTCAATATTATTCATCTTCCAAAGACCATTGACAATGATATTTACGGAACAGATGTGACATTCGGTTTTCAGAGTGCAATTAATATAGCGACAGAGACTATCGATTGCATCCATACAACGGCTGCTTCCCACAACCGTGTATTTATTGTAGAGGTGATGGGACACAAAGTAGGATGGCTTACCCTGTATGCAGGAGTGGCAGGCGGTGCCGACATTATTCTGCTCCCGGAGATTCCGTATGATATTGATAAGGTCGTGGATGCGATTCATAAGCGTACAAAAGACGGAAAAGGATTTACGATTCTTGCAGTTGCAGAAGGTGCAATCTCCAAAGACGATGCACAGCTTACCAAGAAGCAGTACAAGGCAAAAGTTGCATCCCGCAGGTACCCATCGGTTTCTTATGAGATTGCAGATCAGATTCAGGAGAAATGCGGTGTGGAAGTCCGCGTTGCGGTTCCGGGCCACACACAGCGTGGCGGCAGTCCGTGTCCATACGACAGAGTATTATGTACCCGTCTTGGATCTGCCGCTGCCCAAGCAATTATGGATGGAAAATTTGGCTGCATGATCGCCATGATCAACAACAAGACCAAATGTGTGCCGCTTGGAGAGGTGGCAGGCAAGTTAAAGACGGTTGATCCGGACAGTCAGATGATTCAGGAGGCAAAACGGATCGGTATCAGTTTTGGAGATTAAATTTCCTGATATCCGGCAAAAAGGAGAAGAAAAATGTCTTACACGGCTTTATACCGTAAGTTCCGTCCGCAGGAATTCGAAGATGTCAAAGGACAGGAACACATTGTTACAACATTAAAGAACCAGATCAAAGCCGATCGCATAGGACATGCTTATTTGTTTTGCGGTACCCGGGGTACCGGAAAGACGACAGTTGCAAAGATTTTTGCAAAAGCAGTAAATTGTGAACACCCGGTAGACGGAAGTCCCTGTGGAAAATGCCCTGCATGTCAGGGTATTGCCGCTGGGACTTCTATGAATGTCATAGAGATTGATGCGGCATCGAACAACGGCGTGGATAATATCCGGCAGATCCGGGAAGAAGTATCTTACCGCCCGACAGAGGGAAAATACAAGGTTTACATTATTGATGAGGTGCATATGCTGTCGGCAGGCGCATTCAACGCGCTGCTCAAGACGCTGGAGGAACCGCCGGCATATGTGATTTTTATTCTTGCGACAACGGAAGCACACAAGATCCCGATTACGATTCTGTCCCGCTGCCAGAGATATGATTTTCACCGGATTTCCATTGATACCATTACCGATCGTCTGGCGGAACTGATGCGTACCGAACAGGTGGATGTCGAGGAGCGCGCACTGCGTTATGTGGCAAAAGCCGGGGACGGTTCGATGCGTGATGCGCTGAGTCTGCTCGACCAGTGTATTGCTTTTCATCTGGGGGAAAAACTCACCTATGAAAATGTGCTGGAAGTGCTCGGTGCAGTGGATACGGAAGTGTTTTCCGCACTGTTGCGCCAGGTGCTGGCAAAAGATGTGACCGGTGCCATCCGGACGGTGGATCATTTGGTGGATCAGGGACGGGAACTGGGACAGATGGTGAACGATTTTACCTGGTACATGAGAAATCTTTTGCTCATCCAGAGTGCGGATGACATGGAGGAAGTGCTGGATATGTCGGCAGATCATCTGGCAGCCCTGAAAGAAGAGGCACAGATGGTGGAGCCGGAAACACTGATCCGGTATATCCGGATTTTCTCGGAACTGTCCAGCCAGATCCGGTATGCGGCACAGAAGCGCATCCTGCTGGAGATTGCAATTATCAAGCTTTGCCGTCCACAGATGGAAAAAGATCTGTCGGCACTCAATGAGCGTATGGATGATATGGAGCAGAAATTAGAAAGCGGGGCATTTGTTTCGGCGGCACCACAGAGTGCAGCAGTTCCGGCAGCAGGTGGCACGCAGGCTCCGGCGGCACAGGCACCGGAGAAAACACAGCTTCCCAAAGCCATTCCGGAGGACATTAAACAGGTGATGAACAACTGGCGATCGGTCATTTCGGAGATGGGAGGCATCACCAGACAGTATTTGAATCAGGCGGTGCCGACGCTCGGACCGGCGGGAGAACTGCTCCTGGTGTTTGACGATGCCAACGCTTTTGCCTATCTAAGCGACAATAAGGCAGGGTGTATTGATCATTTGAAAGAAATGATTGCGCAGCGGTGTGCAAAGCAGGTAGAAGTGCAGCTCCGCTTAAATGAAGGAGGACGCAGCGCAGCCAATACGGTACCGGATTTGCGGCAATTAATCAATTTTGATATTGAGGAAGAGAACTTCTAATGGTATGATAATACAAGATTCGTAAATAACTGAAATTAGAAAGCAGGAGGACCCCACATGGCAAAAAGAGGTGGATTCCCTGGCGGTATGCCGGGAAATATGGCAAATATTATGAAGCAGGCGCAGAAGATGCAAAAGCAGATGGAAGAAGCGCAGAAGAACTTAGAGGAGCAGGAAGTGACAGCCACAGCAGGCGGTGGAGCGGTGGAAGTGACCGTTTCCGGCAAGCATGAGGTGACAAAGGTAAAACTTGCAGAGGAAGTCGTAGATCCGGATGATATTGAGATGCTTGAGGATCTCATCATGGCAGCAACCAACGAGGCAATGCGTAAAATCGATGAAGCTTCCCAGCAGTCCATGTCACAGATTACCGGTGCATTGGGCGGAGGACTTCCGTTCTAAATATGGATTATTACAGTCATGAGATTGCGAAATTGATTGAGGAATTGTCTGCACTTCCCGGAATCGGAGCCAAATCTGCGCAGCGGCTGGCATTTCATATTTTAAATATGCCGCAGGACCACGTGGATGCACTGGCCTCGGCGATTGTTTCGGCAAAGAAAAACGTAAAATACTGTAAGTGCTGTTTTAACCTGACAGATCAGGAAATCTGTCCGATCTGCAGTGATACTTCCAGAGACCACAAGACGATTATGGTAGTGGAGAATACCCGTGATCTGGTTGCATATGAAAAGACCGGAAAATACAATGGAGTCTATCATGTGCTGCACGGTGCTATTTCCCCAATGCTTGGAATCGGACCGAACGATATCCGCTTAAAAGAACTCATGGTTCGTCTGGAGCAGGATGTGGATGAAGTGATTATTGCTACAAATTCCAGCTTAGAAGGCGAGACGACAGCCATGTATATCAGTAAACTGATCAAACCGACCGGGATTAAAGTGACACGGATTGCCAGTGGAGTACCGGTTGGCGGAGATCTGGAATATATTGACGAAGTGACTCTCCTGCGGGCATTGCAGGGAAGAACGGAATTATAATACACCACCATTTTAAGAGGAGGAAAGAATAAATAATGAATAATTTAGAATTGGAAAAACTTGCGAATGAAATCCGCAAGAGCATTGTAACTGCAGTGCATAGCGCAAAATCCGGTCATCCGGGTGGATCTTTGTCTTCTGCAGATATTTTTACATATCTGTATTTCGAAGAAATGAACATTGATCCAAAGAATCCGAAGATGGAGGGAAGGGACCGGTTTGTATTATCCAAAGGACATGTGGCACCGGCTTATTATTCCACACTTGCGGAGCGTGGATTTTTCCCAAAAGAAGATCTGGTAACTCTGCGTCACACAGGTTCCTATCTGCAGGGACATCCGGATATGAAGCATATTCCAGGTGTTGATATGTCCAGTGGATCTTTGGGACAGGGCGTTTCCGCAGCGGTTGGTATGGCTGCAGCCGGAAAATTTGATAACAAGGATTACCGTGTATACACATTAACCGGAGACGGTGAGATTCAGGAGGGACAGATCTGGGAGGCTGCTATGTGGGCAGGACACCGTAAGCTGGATAATCTCGTGGTGATCGTAGACAATAATAATCTGCAGATCGATGGAGAGATTGACAAGGTATGTTCCCCATATCCGATCGACAAGAAATTTGAGGCATTTAATTTCCACACAATTGTGATTGATGGAAATGATTTCGATCAGATCCGTGCGGCGTTTGAGGAAGCAAAAAATACCAAGGGTCAGCCGACGGCAATCATTGCAAAGACGATCAAGGGAAAGGGAGTTTCCTTTATGGAAAATGAAGCAGGATGGCATGGAAAAGCTCCGAATGACGAGCAGTACGAAATCGCTATGAAAGATCTTGAGAAAGCAGGTGAAGCATTATGTCAGAAGTAAAGAAAATTGCAACCAGAGACAGCTATGGAAATGCATTGGTAGAACTTGGAAAAGAGCATGAGAATCTCATCGTGCTCGACGCAGATCTGGCAGGTGCTACCAAAACCTGTATTTTCCAGAAAGAATTTCCGGAGCGCCATTGGGACTGCGGTATCGCAGAGTGCAACATGACAGGTATTGCTGCAGGATTATCTACCTGTGGGAAAGTTCCGTTTATCAGTTCTTTTGCAATGTTTGCAGCTGGACGTAACTATGAGCAGGTTCGCAACTCCATCGGATATCCGCATCTGAATGTAAAGATCGGAGCTACCCATGCAGGAATTTCGGTCGGAGAAGACGGAGCTACCCATCAGTGTCTGGAGGATCTGGCTCTGATGCGTGAGATCCCTGGTATGGTAGTGATCAACCCGTCGGATGATGTGGAAGCACGCGCAGCAGTACATGCAGCATATGATTATGTTGGACCGGTTTATCTTCGGTTTGGACGTCTGGCAGTGCCGGTGATCAATGACAGAGAGGATTACAAGTTTGAGATCGGAAAAGGAATCGTATTAAAAGAAGGTACGGATGTAACCATTTTTGCGACAGGACTGGAAGTGTCAGAGTCCTTAGAAGCTGCAAAGATGCTGGAGAAAGATGGAATTTCTGCAGAAGTAATCAATATCCATACCATCAAGCCGATTGACGAGGAACTGGTTGTTGCATCTGCAACAAAGACGAAGAAAGTCGTAACCGTTGAGGAACATTCCGTAATCGGTGGACTTGGAAGCGCGGTAGCGGAAGTATTGTGTGAAAAGGCACCGACAAAGATGATGCGTATCGGCGTGAATGACCGGTTTGGAGAATCCGGACCGGCGGTTGAGCTGATTCATAAATACGAACTGGACGCAGAAGGAATTTACAAAAAAGTAAAAGCTTTTGCAAAATAATACAGCAAGTACAAAGGAGGCTGTCGTATCGAAGGATATGGCAGTCTTTTTTTGCCTGAAGTCTGGAAATATGTCCGGTAGTGTCGTACGATTTTTTTCATGCCTGTCAGGTTTTTCCAAAATTCTACCGGATGGTGGTGATACTATATTCTGGAAAAACGGATAAGGAGGCAGGATATGATAGATATTGCAGAAGGACCGGGACGTGACCTGAAAAATATCAGACAGATCGGAACACCGGCAGAGGGGGATCGAATTTACATAGAAAATGCGGCGTATGCCAGGGTGCATGAAGAAACTTATGAGGAGCGGAGAGTGTTTATCTTTATGGGGCATACAGAGTGCGAGCAGGGTGTATATATGACCTTTGTAGAGGCTGCCATTCCGGTAAGGGATATGGAATTTTCACAGAATCTGCCGAGATGGGGAACACATGCGTGGTCGGATGTATTCCGTGAGATTAAGAGATCTTATGAGAATTCCATTATTGTCGGATGGGCGTTGGATTGTAAAGGATATCCACCACGCCTGACAGCAGAACTGGAAGCTATCCACAGAGAACAGTTCGGAGGTGCACATCAGGTTCTTTTCCTTATGGACAGTATGGAGGGGGAAGAATACTTTTATCTGCATAAAGGCAACCGGCTGCAACCGAAAAACGGGTTTTATATCTATTATGCAAGGGAACTGCATGAGATACGGATCCCGGATGTGACGATTGAACTGCCGAGACGTGGAACCCGGCAGATGCTTCCGGAGATTCTGACGGAGAGCAAAAAAGAGAACGAAAAAGAAGAATGCAGCAGTTCAAAGAGCGAACGCAAACCAACGTCGTATGCGATGGCTGCCGCAATCGCGTTGCTTTTGGTTCTGGCCGGGGTCGGAATCTGGCAGCAGCGAATTCATATTCCGGGTCTGGAGCAGACCGTGGAGACGATAGGGGAAAAAATCCGCCATGTGTCACAACCGGCAGAAGTCCTGGTGGGAACTGAAAAAAATATAGTGGAAGAACAGACGGAGAGCGCAAAGAGTACGGAAACCATCAGTGAACCCATGCAGCTGATACCGATTGAGGAGGTTCCGGCGGGAGCGGTGAAAAAGGCAGAGGAAGCGGCACCTTCCACACAGCCGGCAGAGGAGAAAGAAAAACCTGTGGCGGTAGAAAATACACAAAATTATTATGTGGTACAACAGGGGGATACGTTGAGCGGAATCTGTAAACAGGCATACGGATCAATGAAAAAATTAAAAGAGCTTGAAAAGGCGAATGATCTGGAAGATTCGGATGATATCAGGGTTGGGCAGAAATTATTACTTCCGTAACGGGGACTGCAATGCTATAATGATAGAAACGTAAGCGAAAAGGAGAAAAATCGGTGGCTGAAAAAACGGAATTTAAAACCGTAGAGACAAGTCAGGAAGACCTGGAGGAACTGGAAGAAAAAATCAGGAGACACAGGCATAAAATAGCCCGCAGAACGGCACTTGTGATCGTTACTGTTGTAGCAGCAGTGATTTTTGTAGAACTTTGGTCTGCACTTCGCACATATTCAGGATTTGAGGTGCAGGCATCGGCGGAGAGAAAGGACAGTGCGGCAACGGGATATAAGATGTTCCAGGGAAAAATACTGGAATATGATAATGACGGAATCGTGTGTCACGATACAGATGACCGGCTGATCTGGAACCAGTCTTATGAAATGACTACGCCGGAACTTTCCGTGTGTGAACAGTATCTTGCAGTTTATGATCGTGGAGGGACATTTATTTATATCATGTCGGAACGCGGACTGGTAAAGAAAATCGAAACGGCAACACCGATTGAACGTGTATGTGTTGCCCGTCAGGGAACGGTGGCTGTGCTGATGAAGGAGGATGATGTCTCGTATGTACGGCTTTATGACAAAAAGGGACAGGAACTTGCCAGCGGTGAATTTTATCAGGAAAAAGGAAGTTTTCCTGTAGATATTGCGCTGGCTCCGGATGCGCAGAAACTGGCAGTAGATATGCTCGACGTGACAAAGGGTAAAACCTGTTCCACGGTTACTTTCTATAACTTTGGTTCGGTTGGGCAGAATGAAATCGACAACAATGTGGGAACGTACAGTTACAAAAATACGATGATATCGGAACTGGTTTATACCGAATCCGGAAAACTTCTCGCGATCAGCGATGCCGGACTGATCTGGTTTGACGGAGCACAAAAACCTGCGCCGAAAAAACAGATAAAGTTTAAACGGGGGATACAGAGTGTCTTCTATAATAATAAATATGTCGGTGTTTCATACAGCGATACCAAAAAAGAAAACAGCTGGCACATAAAAGTCTATGACATGAATGGTAAAACGGTCATGGAGAATGATACAGAGATTGCATACAACAGAATCGAGCTCCTCGATAATAATGAAATATGTGTCCGGGATGATTATAACTGTGAATTGTTTACCATACACAGCATCCGTAAATTCCGTTATACGTTTGACCGGCAGCTTTATAACGTATTGTCGGGGTCGGATGGTCAGAATTATACATTGGTATTAAACGGAGAAATAGAAGAGGTACGATTACAATGAACTGGTTATTGATACTGGTTGTATTACTTGTTGCCGGAAATATTGTCTGGGGATTCTTCCGTGGTTTCCTGCGTGTGGTTTATTCAATGGCTGCCTGGATACTGATTCTGGTTTTTGTTACGTTTGCAACGCCGTATGTTGCAGACTGGATGACAGAACACACAGGCCTGGATACCAGAATTGAAAAGAATTGCAAAGAGAAATTGCAAAATGCCGTGGCAGGGGAAGAAAAAAGTACAGAAGAACAAAACACGCAGGAACAGAAAGATCTCAGCGGTCTGGGAATGAAACTGCCGGCAAACGTATGGAACCAGATAGGGGATACACATAAACTTGCGGATGGCTGGATGGAACAAAGCGGACTGTATAATACAATTGCGTCAAAAGCATCATCCCTTGCCATGAAAGCGATTGCATTTGTTATTGTTATGCTGATTACGGTGATCGCCTTTCATCTGATTGCCACTGCGATTGATCTGGTGGCAAAACTGCCCGTAATAGGAGAAGTAAATCATATGCTTGGGGGAATTGCCGGATTGATCAAAGGACTGTTGCTGGTATGGCTGGGATTTGCGTTTGCAGCAATGGGGGCAGCGACAGAAGCCGGGAGTGTTGTGATTGATGCGGTATATCAGTCGGAAATTCTGCAATGGCTATATGAAAATAATTTAATACTGACGATTCTGCTTTCGTTTTTATGATTGAATTGTGGTTTGTAAGCACCCAGGGAACAATATCTTGTGGTGCTTATATTTTTGCAAATAAAATGTAAAGTTTTTGTTGACTTTAGGTTGTCTGCGTGATATTATATCTAAGCTGACTCGTGACGAGGACACTGATACAGGCACTGGCAGGAAGCTGAGTGATGGTTGGTGGTCATGATGATGAAAAAAGTTGTTGACAAACAATGACAAACATGATAAACTATCAGAGTTGTCGCGTTTGAGAGATAACAAAGAAAAATAAAAAAGTTGTTGACAACGACTTGGAAATGTGATAAAATATACAAGCTATTGGAAATAACAACAACGAACATTGATAACTGAACAGTGAAAAACCTTGAAAGATTTTGAGAATAATTCAAGAACGCTTCTATAAAGAAGCAACCTTAAAACAGTAAATCAGGACATTGTTTCTGATTAAAAGCCAGATTTAATTCTGGCAGGACAAAACTTTTTAACATGAGAGTTTGATCCTGGCTCAGGATGAACGCTGGCGGCGTG
>ENA-OPDI01000425-OPDI01000425.1-human-gut-metagenome-genome-assembly--contig:-NODE-425-length-46949-cov-5.736427_pt1 | contig 46949 bp, 37 predicted proteins | sample MGYA00241262_ERZ501504 | MGnify/ENA primary metagenome ERZ501504 (study PRJEB25962, sample SAMEA2042570) | human gut metagenome | biome: human gut; feature: human-associated habitat; material: faeces...
CCGAGGCGACCGGCGCACCGGCCGCTGCCATGGAACTGCCGGACGGACGCGTCATCACCGGAAAGACCGGCGATCTGCTCGGATCGAGCGCGGCGCTTCTGCTGAATGCATTAAAAGAGCTCTCCGGCATCGACCATGACGTACATGTTCTCTCACCGGAATCCATCGCTCCGATCCAGACCCTGAAAACCAAGTACCTCGGAAGCAAGAACCCGCGTCTTCATACCGATGAGGTTCTGATCGCGCTGTCCGCTACTGCTGCACAGAGCGAGGATGCACAGAAAGCGCTGTCCTGCCTGCCGCAGTTAAAGGGCTGCCAGGTGCACTCCAGCGTTATGCTCTCCGATGTGGACCGCAAAATGTTCCAGCGTCTGGGATGCGATCTGACCTGTGAGCCGAAATTTCAGTAAATAATTTTTATATCTTGGACATAAAAAATCCAGGGCATACGGTACTTTCCGTACCTGCCCTGGATTTTTTCTTTTCCGGCTTCTGTTTATAAATTTTCTTTTCCGAATCCCATTGGCAGCAGCTCCTCGAGTGTCATTTCTTTCCAGGAACCGTCGCCCTTGCAGAGAAGGACGAGAAATTCGTTCGGATCAACGAATTCCCGCAGAACCTGGCGGCAGACACCGCACGGTGTGCAGAAATCCTCCGGCTCTGCCTCTCCAGGGCCGCCGCAGACGGCGATCGCGTCAAATTCCGTTATGCCCTCGGATACGGCTTTGAAGACCGCGGTGCGCTCCGCGCAGCTTGTCGGTGTATACGCCGCATTTTCAATGTTGCAACCGGTATAAATCGCTCCATTCTTTGCCAGAACCGCCGCGCCTACGCGGAATTTCGAATACGGCACATACGCAAATTTCCGCGCTGCCAGAGCCTGTTTTACCAGCTCCTGTTTTATTTCTGTACTAATTTCCTGTTTCATATCCAGCATCCCCTTTCCAGTATCCCCTTATTTTTTCTTTCTTATTTCTGATCTTCCCGGATCAGAATCCGCAGTGCCTCGATGGCTACCTGGATCGCACCTTCCGTATCGTGCGTAATGTGGTTCTCCATGCCGCGTTTCACTCTCTCCTGATTTCCCATCACAAGAAAATCCGATCCGGCACGGACGCCGCGGGCACTTGCCACGATAAAGAGTGCCGCCGATTCCATCTCTGACGCTTTGCATCCAAGCTTCATCCATGCATCCCATTTTTTCAGCAGCTCATCGCCGACCGGCATCTGCTCCGGGTCGTGCTGGCCGTAGAAGGAATCCTTGCACTGTACCACGCCCGCATGCCATTTTTTCCCAAGATTCTTTGCCGCCTGCACCAGCGCATTCGTCACGGTAAGGTCTGCGACTGCCGGGAACTCGATCGGTGCGTATTCCTTTGACGTTCCCTCCGCACGGATCGCTCCCGTTGCCACCACGATATCGCCGCCCTCTACATCGAGTGCCATACCGCCGCATGTTCCGACGCGGATAAACGTATCGGCGCCGCACTGGATCAGCTCTTCCATCGCGATGGAAGCCGACGGACCGCCGATGCCGGTAGATGTAACCGAAACCTTTACACCGTCCAAAGTACCCGTATAAGTCACAAATTCCCGGCTGTCTGCGACGAGCACCGGGTTCTCAAAGTAAGCTGCAATTTTTTTACACCGTTTGGGATCTCCCGGCAGAATCACGTACCGTCCCACATCGCCTTTTCGGATCTGCAGATGGTACTGCAGCCCTTCTTCTCCTGAATAATTCTGCATATGCAAAAACCTCCTTCAAATAATATAGTTAATTACATCTAATCATAGACAAATGTGTTTAGCTCGCATTCTCAAACCAATAGATTTTTGAATAGTTCCATAGTAATTTGCACTTTCTCGCATTAACTTTTTTACAATGTTTTGTTTGGCTTTGAAAATTAATCGCTTTTTGGTCCGGGTATAGTGCTGTTACATATCCTCTGTGAGTTTCACCATTTTTGAATGTATATTCAACCAAATCCCTATGATGAATTCCTAAAACATGGTCGGTTTTAGCTTTGCTTTGTCTGCGCATAGGTTTTATTGCCCATTCTTTTATATCACAGGTATCAGGCTGCAAGTCCGTAATGCAGACAGCATCATTGGTGTGTGATTTCTCAATATTCCAGTCAATGCGTTTGTTGGCTGTATCCCCACCACTCGTCAGATATAATACTCCCAAACCTGACAATTGTTTTCTAAGCCACATCTTACCAATCATTACATGTTGTGCATAATTCAGGTTTTTATTGTCAGACGATTTTAACAGGGAAAAATATCGATCCATATATAATTCTTCCTGGCCTTCGGTTTTCTGATGGCAGCTTTCACATAATGTAATCAGATTGTCTAACGTATTAGAACCATTTCGTCTTCTTGGCTTAATATGGTGAACCTCTAATCTACAATTAGATTTTCCGCATTCCATACACTTACCGCCATCTCTTAGAATCGTTGCTTTACGGATATTTTCGTCCAGTCTGTTGGATTTTTGATATTGCCAGCTATAAGACTTATACCCATCTGTTAATACCCGGATATCAATAGAAACATCTTCCAGCCAATAATTTGTTATATTTATCCATTTATTAAGCCGATTAATAACTCTTATGGTAGCTTGCCGTTTCTGTAAAATACTTGGAGCAATTCGTCCTTTTCTTTTAGAAGATTTACGATTGTCGAATCTCGCCTGCCGATATCTTTTGTGATAACGATGGTAACGTCTATAGTTTCGCCTAACTTCCATAAGATGTTTTACATCATTGCGTTGCTCAATGGTTCCTTTGAAAACAACTTTATTTTTACTTTTACATTTCTGAACCAGAGCAATCCCTACATGAAGTCCGCCATCATCTATTCCACAACGAATCTCATCTTTACAGATTTCATTTTCTTGAATTTTTTTCTTCAATTGTATTACCATTGGATATTTGCTGACCAATGCTGCTCGTTTCTTACGGATAAGAAACCATGCTTTTGGTTCTTTTGTCGGTGCTAATTGTTTCCCATTAGCATCTAATACAAAAGAATAACTTGTCATTTCTGACACCTTCCTTTCGGAGAATTGCTCTTCGTGCCAAAGTCAAGTAGAGGATATGTGTTTCCCTGTTATCAATGCAGGACATTAGCATTGTTTCCTGGTTTGTACTCACAGAGCTTCAGACTGAAGATTACATCTAAAGGTGTGTCTTTACCTTACTACTTAACATAGTTCCTATCTGCAACATGTCTTTCGACAGTAGCAGTCACTTAGGCTTGAGACCTATTGTTAAGCTATAGATAAGAGATTTCATATGTCCACTCTTATTTACATTTATATACATATTTCTATGTTTTTAGTTACTTAACAATTAGTCCTTCGTATTTTCGTATTCTCATAGTTCTATTCTACCACAGGCCGCACCGCAAATACAAGGCTTGACACCATTTCACCGCCCCTTTCATTACGGATATAATCACGTTCCGCAGTTGCCTTTTCCCATTCGGGATGCTACAATAGGCACAGAAACCAGAGTTCTTACTTTCATTTTTACGAGGAGGGATTATTTTATGAGTTCCTATGTCATCAGCTGCTGCTCTACGGCAGACCTTACCGAAGAACATTTCTCCAAACGGGAAATCTCATACATCTGTTTCCATTACAAATTAAATGACACCGAGTACGCGGACGATCTCGGCAAGTCCATGCCATTCGATCAGTTCTATGCCGCCATGGCCGCCGGCGCTTCCACGAAAACATCCCAGGTGAATGCCGATGAGTTTGAGGCCTATTTTGAAACATTCCTGCAGGACGGCAAAGACATTCTCCACGTCTGCCTCTCCTCCGGCATTTCCGGTGTCCTGAATTCTGCGATGATCGCCAAAGCTGACCTCGAAGAGCGCTACCCGGAGCGGAAAATCCTCATCGTCGATTCCCTCGGCGCTTCCTCCGGCTACGGTCTTCTGATGGACCGCCTTGCCGACCTGCGCGATGAAGGAAAAACGCTGGAAGAGGTTTACGATTTTGCGATGAAAAACCGCCTCAAAGTCCATCACTGGTTCTTCTCCACGGACCTCACCTTCTACGTGCGCGGCGGCCGCATCTCCAAAGCCTCCGGCGCAATCGGCGGCCTCCTCGGCATCTGCCCGCTGCTCAACATGGACAACGAAGGACGGCTGATTCCGCGGTTCAAAATCCGTACGAAGAAAAAAGTCATCAAAAAAATCGTCGACCAGATGGAAGAAAACGCCGAGGGCGGCCTCTCCTACTCCGGCAAATGCTACATTTCCCAGTCCGCCTGCTACGAAGATGCGCGGGCCGTTGCGGATCTTATCGAGGAACGCTTTCCCAATCTGAACGGAAAAGTCGAGATCAACAACATCGGAACCACCATCGGCAGCCACACAGGACCGGGAACCGTGGCATTGTTTTTCTGGGGGAAAGAACGGGTGGATTAACTCTCCTGCACTTCCATCTATAGCAAGACCCGAAAATAATGCAAAAAAGGCAGTGCTGCAGAGCGCGAATTGCAAGGAACAGATTTGAAGGCGTACCGGGGTACGACGAAAATCTGTGACGCAGTAATTCACGCTCTGCGGTGCTGAATTTTTTGCATTATTTTCGGGTCTTGCTATAAAAACAGGGAAGAAAAAAGCTCTGTCCATTTGGGCAGAGCCTTCTTGTTTTCCTTCTATTCTTCTATCTTCCCTCTCCAACATTTCCGCACCAGTGCAAACACCAGATACCCGATGGCTGCTCCAAGCGTATTCGTCACAACATCATCTAACTGGCAGAAGCCGCGCTCTGTTAAAAGCTGCACAGTTTCCAACATCATGCTCGTGGCAAATGCCGCATACACACAGTACCACCATCTCCGAAGAAACGGCACCGCCGCCGGCAGTAATGCACCGAACGGCAGAAACAGCAGAATATTTTCCACAAAATACCGGTCCGGCAGACACTGGTTTCCCCAGGTTTCAAACAGCTTCAAATCCACACCGGTTCTCGAACCCGGTTCTCTCGAAAGCAGTGTAATCGAAATCAGCATGGCAAAATAGACGACTACCAGAAACCACGCCAGAAGCTGCCCGCCGTGCAGCGCACGGTACTGCTCCAGTCGTTTCCGTTTCTTCTGGATCTGCTGATTTTTCCATGCCACCGCAACCGTCACAAAGCCGACACCGACTGCAACCGCATGCGGCAGATACCGGAATGTATTAAAAATATCCTGTTCAATCGTCGTCAGATAAAGAGGAATTGCCATCTGCATCACCTTCCATATTTTCTCGGCCGGTCTGAAACACCTGCCAGATAGTCGAGACTGCAGTCGTACGTCTTCGCCAGCAGCATCAGCGAATCCAGCGGAATCTCACGGATGCCTTTTTCATACCGGTTGTAGGTGTCCGGGTGACTGAAAATCTTCCGCGCCGCCTGTGTCATCGAGTAACCGCGTTCCAGACGGAGCTCTTTCAGCCGGATCAGCATTTTCTCCCGCTCCGGCGTTTCTTCTATTTTTCTGTGCATTACTTTCCTTCTTTTTCCTGCTCCGTTTCCGCCGCTGCTTTTTCTGCCTCCGGCACATAACCCGGATTGTCGTCGTATCCTTCCAGGAAATTGTGGCGGATGCCGTGCTGCTTGTAGCCGACCACGGTGTCAATGTTGACATTTTCGACACTGCGGAAAATATTGCTCTCCACGAACGGATTCACCTTTTTCAGGTTTTTGATCAGTTCCTTGATCTCCACGCGTTTCGAACGATTCTCCTCGTTATTGCAGGTCGTGCAGGTATCGGTAAACTTGCAGGCACACTGGATGAAATGCAGACCGTTATAATCTCTCCACGCCTTGATATCATCCTCGCGCACCAGATACAGCGGGCGGATCAGCTCCATGCCCTCGAAGTGGATGCTGTGAAGCTTCGGCATCATCGTCTGCACCTGCGCACCGTAGAGCATTCCCATGAGGATCGTCTCGATGACATCATCGTAATGATGGCCGAGTGCAATCTTGTTGCAGCCGAGCTGCTGTGCAAAATGATACAGATGGCCGCGGCGCATTCTCGCGCAGAGATAACACGGGGAATTTTCCACATGGTAGACCGAATCGAAAATGTCTGTCTCGAAAATGGTGATCGGAATGTGGAGGCTCTTTGCGTTGTCCTCGATCACTTTGCGGTTCTCCGGGCTGTATCCCGGATCCATGACAACGAATTTTACTTCGAAATCAAATTTATTATGAAGCTTTAACTCCTGAAAGCATTTCGCCATCAGCATCGAATCTTTTCCGCCGGAAATACAGACAGCAATTTTGTCGCCCGGTTTTACCAGCTCGTACGTATTGATCGCTTTCGTAAATTTGGACCAGATCGCCTTTTTGAACTTCTTGCGGAGACTCTTCTCGACATCCGCTGCCTTGTCCTGCTCCTCCGGCGCGCTCATCACGTCCATCAGCCAGGCGATGTAACCGCCCTCCAGGCTCACAGCGTCCCAGCCCTTTTCCTGTAATTCTTCCGCCGCTGCGACACTGAACCGGCCGCGGCTGCAGCAGATAATCGTCTTTTTGCTCCGGTCAATCGCATCACTTGTCTCGATTTCTTCTGTCTTCATCACAAGCGCTCCCGGAATCGCGCCGTGGGAGATCTCTACCGCATCGCGGATATCGACGATCTGATAGCTTGACGGATCGAGCTCTTTTAGTTCTTTTATTGAAATACTGGTGCTCATGTAATTTTTCCTTTTCTAATTTAAAATGCCTTACTTTTCTTCATTCTTTCATTGTATCGTTTTTTCTGTGACTGTCAAGAAAAAACGCACAAAAACGGGGAGTCTCTGAACATTCGTTTCAAATCCTCCCCCACTTTTTTATTTTTTCCGGATATCCGCCATCGTCTTCAGCAGAAGTTCTTTCTTCCAGAAGACCAGCCCTGCACTTGCGAGCAGAATCGCGTAACGCAGGATCCTGTACGGGAAAATCAGATTGCAGATGATACTTGCTCCAATCAGAAAAACGGAGCACGCCAGAAGAAATCCTGGATTCATCAGATTTTCCTGAATTCCTTCGTTCACCAGAATCCGTTTGCTCACAATATAATGGCCGACCGAATACAGCATATAGCATGCCAGCGTCGTGTAACCGGCCGCAATATAGCCGAACAGGCGGATAAAAATAAAGTTCAGCACCACATTCGCTCCCGCCGCCGCCATGGATGCTGCCATCAGAAACTGTGTTTTTTCATAATAGAACTGCGGCATCGAGAGAATATTATAAATAAAGATAAAGAACACACTCGCTGCCACCGGCGGAATGACGTACACCGCCTCGCGGTACTTCGGCGATCCGAAAATCAGCACCAGCTCCGGACTGATCAGCATCAGCGCCACGGCTATGCCGACCACTACAATGCTCAGCAGCTGCAGCACCTTCCGCATCGAGCGGATGTCGCCCTTTTTGATCTTGCTGTACATCCACGGTGTCAATGCACTGTTCATACCGCTGATGAAAAGCTGCACCAGCATACCAATGCTGTACGCCAGCCCGTACAGCGCAACTTCCGTCTTTCCGACCATCTTGTCGATCATGATGCGGTCGCCCTGATTCAGGATAATACCGGACAGATAATGCGGCACAATCGGAATTCCGATCCGCAGTGCGTAGCCCCAGTATTCCTTTGAAAAGAACTCTTTTCCTTTGCAGAACTGGAACACAATAATCGGCACACAGATGCAGACCTGCACCCCGACGATACCTAAGATCCGCATCATGGCCGTACCGCCATTCATGCGGATCAGCACCAGGCTCGCAATCGGGTTCATCAGCGCCTGCAGAATCGTCACACAGACCAGAATCCGGTACCGATACTCAAACCGCTGCCGCCCCGACCAGTAAGAAAGCGCCGGACTCAGCAGCGCTTCCAGAAACATCAGCAGAATCATGGATTTCGGCAGATTTAAAATCTTCTCCCAGAAACCCGATGTAAAACAATACAATGCAAAAACCGCACCCGTAATCACAAGCGTCAGTCCCTGCATTGCAGATGTATATTCATCCCGCTGCTTCTCGTACTTTGCCATCGCATTGTCATAAACACCATTAAATAAATACAGCGATGTCATAATCGTCAAAATCTGCAGCCAGGACAGATAAACCGTATAGGTTCCGTACTCCTCGGTACTCATCAGACGCGTGAAAATCGGAACTGTGATGAACGAAATGCCCTTCTGTAAGAAACTGCAGATCGTAAACCAAAGCGCCGCCTTCGCCTGGACGGAGAGAGAACGGTATTTTGAGGTAATGTTCATGTAAAATAGAACTCCTTGCTGTTGATTATTTGCGTGTTTTATGGTAACACAAAATGTGGGGGACTGCAAGAGGAACATCCTCATTTTCGTCCGCAAACGCCTTTTGCGGCATCACAAAAATGGATGCCGCAAGCAGAAACAAAAATGCTGTCAGTTTAACGATTCTCTTTTTTCTCCTCTCCATGCGCTTTTCCTCCCTGCAATTCTTCTAAATACAGTTTTGCATCTTTTAAGAAGCTGACCGCAATCATCACGATCACAATGCCGATCGGAAATGCCGCTACAATACTGACGGACTGCAGACTGTTCATGGAACTCTCTGCGAAGAGAAGTGCAATCGGAAGCAGGATCAGCAGGATACACCACATCAGCTGAATTCCTTTTGCCGGCTCTTCGCCGTCTTCCAGTTTCCGGTAGCTGTAGCACGATGCCGTCAATGCGATCGAGTCGAACGATGTCGCATAAAATGCAACCATCGTAACTAATACAACAACCATAATCAGCGGTGCACACGGCATGGTTTTGATCATCGACACGATCAGATGATATAAATCTCCATTTTCATTATACTGCGAAATGAAATCAATTGCACCTGAAATCTGCTTTCCCATCGAATAATTTCCAAGAATAATAAAGCTGACAAGCGTGGAACCCACACCAAAACCGTATCCGCCGAGAATCGTCTGGCGCACGGTTCTTCCGCGGGAAATGCTGCCAATGAAGAACGGTGCTGCCACACACCATACCATCCAGTATGCCCAGTAATAAATGGTCCAGTTCTGTGGGAAGTTTGTCGTACGCATCGGGTCCGTATACGTTGATAAGCCGATAAAGTTCTGAATCATTTTTCCAAGAGAAGAAAATCCAGTTTCAATAATATACCGCGTCTCTCCCCCAAACAGCAGGACGAAGGCAAGGAGTCCAAAAAACAGATAAATGCACACCTTGGCCAGAATGCTGATTCCTTTGAATCCATGCAGAAGAGAATAGGTATAAACACAGCAGGTGATCAGAAGAATGATAATATTAATCACAGTTCTGCTGACTTCCATATGGAACAGCTCGCCGATGATTTCCGCCATCAGAGGTGTTGCCACACTAAAAGTGGTAGCAGTTCCGGCCAGCAGTGCAAAGACAGCCAGAAGGTCAATCAGACGGCCGCCAATTCCATCTGTCTGTTTTCCCAGAATCGGACGGCACGCCTCGCTGTATTTCTGACGGTTTCGTTTTCTTACATGAAGCATAAAGCCAAACGCAACGGCCAGTACCAGATAGAATCCCCACGGGATAAAGCTCCAGTGAAACAGTGGAAATACGCCTGCCCATTCCTGAATGCTGCCAAGTTCTGCGATGTGAGGATCTGTTGCGTACAAAATCCACTCAGAGAACGAATAAAACAGAATATCTGCTGCCAGACCACAGGTAAACATCATGCATCCCCATGCAAAAAAGGAATATTTTGGCTTCTCATCCGGCTTTCCAAGCACAATATTTCCGTATTTGGAGCCTGCCAGAAACAGAGACAGAAAGAAAATGCCAAGTCCGATGACCAGGTAATACGTTCCAAAGGTGTCTCCAAACAGAAATCGAATCTGGCCAAGTACCTGATTCGACTGCTCCGGTGCAAAGAAAAATACGATACATAGAGCAACGATCAGCGCCAAAGGCACCAGCGTGATCATCCAGTCGATTTCTTTTTTCTTCTGTTGGTTTTTACTGTTCATTTTCTTCCCTTTCTGCGTAATCCGCATACGATGCATCGAGTGCAACAAGTTCGCTGAAATTGTCTACTTCTATGATATCCTCTGCCTTCATTGGCCGGATGCCAAGCTGATACTCTTTCGGGTAACAGAACATTGCCACATCGTCCCAGTAAATCTGACGGTTTTTCTTTACTTCAAACTCCTGCTCCAGATGGCCTTTCAGCCGCTTTCCATCTTCTGCTGTCCATCGGGAAATGCTGTAGAGCTGCCATCCGCCCTTTCCGCCGGTTCTGCTGCAGCCTGTCACAATGCCGTTTTCCACAGTCTGCAGCCACTCGTCGGTCTCATCATCGGTCCACACGCTGTTGTAACCGGATCGCTCAAACTCCGGTGCCAGAATTTCCGGATGATAGATGATCTGGTCACCGTCAAGAATAATCGCATTTTCCAGATGTTCCCGCGCCACATACAGCGATGCAATGTTATTGCAGGTATCGTACCACGGATTGTCGATCAGTTTCAGACCCGGGTACTCCTCTTCCAGTGTCTGGAACTGTTCCTTGAGGTAACCGACTACCACGTAAATTTCTGTGATTCCGTTTTTGTGCAGTCCATCGATAACGGTATCAATCATCCGCACACCGTTTACCCGGACCAGCGGTTTTGGTATTTTTAACGTTACCGGCTTCATCCGGTTTCCGAGGCCTGCCGCCATAATAATGGCACGCTCTACTTTGTACATGTTTCTTTTCCTTCCTCTCCCAGTTCCTGCTGGACTATTTTGTAATAATCTTTTGCATAGCGGTACTGCCGCAGGGAATATTCTCCGAATTCCACGCCTAATTTCCGTTTATATTCGCACCAGTTGCTCCAGAGCAGGCCGCAGACTGCGATGTAGCAGTAGATTTTTATGCGTGTTCTGTCGTCACAGTTTCCTTCAAAATAAAGATCAATCAGATGGTCCACCTGCTCTTTTTTGTAAAGAGAATAGATACAGAACATCGCAATATCCACATGCGGATCCTGCATTCCGGCGTATTCCCAGTCGATCAGGCGGATCTCCTCTTTTCCGTTTTCTTCCACAAACAGAAAATTGTCCGGCACAGCATCAATGTGAGTGAGCACCCACTCTCCGGCATTTGCTTCGATGTAATCCTTTAACTGAAGCACATGCGCTTTCGTCTTTTCGTAATCTTTATATGCTGACGGAGTTCCTTCCCAGAGGCTTTCATAGTATTCCATCTGTCCGAACAGGTCGAAGGAATGGTCTACTCTTAATTTCTGCCCGTGAAACTCCCGCAGTTTCTTCATGCATTTCTGAAGATCTTCCTCATTTTCTGCATCGCAGACCCTCGCACCGTCGAGATATTCTGTGATTTTATAGCCGTTCTCCGGATTAATATAGGCAATCTCATCGCAGATCTTCCGTCCGGCGATCGTCTGATAGACGGCTGCTTCCTGGCGGCGGTTGATCAGCTGATCTGTTCCCTCTCCCGGGATACGCATAATGTATTTTTTATCTTTGCAGGAGAATAAAAAGGATCGATTTGTCATTCCCTTTTTCAGAACTGTAATGTTTGTTACTTCGTCCTGCTGTGCTCCAAGTGCTTCACAGATCACCTGAATGGCATCCGTCTGCAGCTGGCTGGAATCGCTGTCGATCTCACGCAGCTGCTCATAAGTATTAATTTCTACGGCATCTGCTGCATGTACAACGCGGGCGGTCACAATCATTCTGTCTTTCCGGTATAAGGTTTCCTCCCAGAACGCTCCGTCGTATCGGGAATCTCTTCCCAGTTCTTCCAGACGCTCCCGCACGATCGCTGCTTCCGCTTCCAATAGATAACAGATACCAATCATGGCGTTTCCGCCAGCCTGCTCTTTCTGTACAACCAGCTCCTGCTTCCGGTTTACACGAACGGTACTGTCATCATCCACCAGATCACTGACCATGTACCAGGAGTATAATTCATTTCTGCTGTATGGATTCTTTTCACACCAGATATCACAGGGAATGATGTAGCTGTTTGATAAATGATCTGCCGCCGTTTTCAGGGAATGCAGATTGTTTTTCGACGCATAGTCCGGAGCGACAATCAATTCTACGCCGTATTCATCAATCAGATATTCATACTGCTCTTTCATAAATCCGACAACGACGTAAATCTCTGTAATGCCGACTTCATGAAGCTGACGGATTGTGCACTCAATCAGCCGCTCTCCTTTGATTTCCAGAAGTCCTTTCGGTGTCTCTGTATTAATCGGAACCATCCGCATACCAAATCCGGCGGCAAGAATAATGGCGTTTTTCGGCGCTTTTTCTTTTGCTTCACGCAGTGCCTTTTCTGTCGGACGGATCTCTTCATCCAGGTAACCTTCTGAAATCAGCTCCTTAATCGAACGATTAACAATACCAAGCGAATGGCCGGTCTGCGCGGCAAGGATACGCTGATTGATGAAGGGTTCTTTTATCAGGTTGTTCAATATATCTTGTTTCGAGCTGTTCATATACTTCCTTCTTTCATTTTTCATGAACTTTTGTTTTCGATTATACTATAACTTTATGGCTTTTTCAATCTTTTTTTATTTTATTTTTTGTATATAAGAAAAAAGTTCCGAATTGTTCCTTTTTCTAACAATTCAGAACCTCACTTCTTATGTCGAATTTCAATTCCAGCTTTATGAAATTATTTTCCACGACATTTTTTTGCATTATCTTCAAAATTATCCACTGTCGATGAATGCTGTAATACACAGTTTCCGCCGAATGCATCCGCCATCTCCTGCGCTTCTTCTTTTGTGGTGGAAGACAGTACTACTTTATTTTCGTTGTAATTACCTTCCTTCGCTTCAATTAATGATGTAAACTCCTGCTGTGCATCCTTCAGCTTATGTTCTTTCCAGCCGAATCCGGCAATTACAGCAATAACAACTAAAATAATTCCTATTACCGACGCAAGCAGTTTAATCTTTTTTCCCCTCATACGTTTTTCCTTTCCAGTTATTTACATCAAATCGTTCATTTTCAAAAAAACAGCGCACTGAAATCTTCCAAATTCATGTACGCTGTTCTTCTTTCAAGTCTGCCCTTGCACAATCACTCTTATGTCTTTAATTGTTTTAGAAACTTCCCTCATATTTTTTTCCAAAGAATTTGGCTTTCAGGAAAGATGTTCCTTTTTTCCACCCGTTGATTTTTTCCATATGAATATACGGAATCTCCATTACCTGGTCTTTTTTTATTTCTCCACTCTGTATTTTCTGATCCAGCCATACGTTGAAGATGATTTCACTGATTCGTCCATAAAATCTTCCCTGGAATCCGCTGAGATATGACATATCTACCCGTTTACTGAGTTCAAAGAGAATGTCAAACAGCCAGGTGCAGTATTCATCCAGCAGTTCCCGCTCCATAATCATCATGTTAAACATATATCCATACGTATGTTTCCATTCATAAATTTTTCTTAAAATTTACCTTTATTTTACCACACTACTCCCAAAACTACAATATATCTCCATTTTTCATTTTTTTTTACATAGAACCTTTCTGGCCTAATACAATCAGTACAGTTTTAAACAAAATCTTAATATCCAGCATAAAGGACCATTCTGAAATGTACTTCGTATCCAGTTTTACAACCTCTTCAAAGTCCGTAATCTCACTTCGTCCGCTTACCTGCCACATACCTGTCAGACCTGGTTTGATTGCCAGTCTTGCTCTGTGATGGAGCTCATATTTCTCCCACTCATCCACTGTCGGCGGACGGGTTCCGATGAGGCTCATATCACCTTTTAATACATTGAAGAACTGCGGGAACTCATCCAGTGAAGTTTTGCGGATGAAATTTCCAATTCCCTTGCCAGGACCCTTTTCGCTGCCGATAACGCGCGGATCGTTCTCCATTTTGAACATCAGACCGTCGCTGACACGGTTCTGTTTCATCAGTTCTTTTTTCCGTTCCTCAGCATCCATGTACATACTGCGGAATTTGTAGATTTTGAATTTTCTTCCGTTCTTTCCAACACGGTACTGTGAAAAGAAGATCGGCCCCGGCGATTTGATATAGATTGCAGGAGCGACAAACAAAAAGATGATTCCTGTCAGGATACATCCTACGAGACCACCACAGATATCCATGATTCGTTTCAGGATAAGCTGGCCTGCGCTTGCCATGTTAATGCAGGTAGTAATAACTGTGTAATTTCCCATACGTTCCACTGTCTGGTTTTTCCCCTGCATCTCATTGACATCTGCAATTTTAACGTGAATCGTGATTCCCATTTCTGTAAAAGCATCAAAAACCTTCTGTGGAATTTCTCTGTCCTCCGGAAGAACAATCAGAACTTCATCAAACCACTCGCGGCAGACATATTCGGCTACGTTTGCGAGGTTGGATACAACTGGTACACCATGAATTTTGTGTCCGGTTCTGTCCTGGTCTACGAGAACAACGCCGGTCGGATGAACGCCGATGTAATCGAAATCCAGCATGCTCTTCACAACGGACTGTGACTGTTTTTCGGTCGTGATGATCAGAAGCGAACGGCCGCTGTGTTCCCCGCTGCTGCGTTTCTTTACCACAGCCTTCCATCCGGTGCGCATCAGATAGGAAAGTATTCCGTACAGAGCACCGGTCAGCATAATGGTTGCTCTGGAGAACTGATCTCCCTCCTGAATCAGGAACAGGTAGAATACACCAAGAACGATGATGTATACCATATTTTTTACAGTCATTCCGATTTCCACGAGGTATCCGCGCTTCATGACGTTTTTGAAGGAATCGTCCAAAAACATGATCATCAGCTGGATCAGAGCGAATACGATAGCCTCATTTCGGTAAATTGTGCTTCCATATGGATTAAAACTGTGATGTCTTAAGAAATAACCCATGACGAAAGCGAGCTGAAGACAGATAATATCAAGAACCATAAAATCCAGATGCTTCAGCCATCCTGTGGATAATTTTTTGTACATACCTTTCTCCCCTGTCGTATTTTTTCGCCGTACTCATAACACTCTCTTGTTTCGCATAGTTTTTCTAGCTTTTATATTACCATTTTCACTAAAAACTTCTCATTTTTTCTGGTACTATGCATTTGTAATATCTTCTGTGACGAATACAGAACCATTTTTTTCTTTATTCTAAGTATTCTATCCCATTTCTACTTATTTGTAAAGGTGTGGACACACTTTTGGACACACTTTTGGACATACTTTTTTCACATTTTCGCAAATTATTACATTTTATATTATTTCATCATATCCAGAATCTGTAATGTTTTCATCTTCTTTTCGACATAGCGATGGAGATATGCACGCAGCAATCGTTCCAGTTCGTCCAGGATCTCTTCATTTACGGTAAAACCATACAGCTTCTCCAGCGGTGCCGCAATGATATAGCGGCATGCCAGCACGGTGCCCGGCTGCAGCGGCCATGGATCTCTGATGGTTTTTCCGCAGTTTTGGCAGTAGATGGCGCTGTCGCGCGGGGAGAAAATGGTCAGATTTTCTTTCGTGCCGCACTCCATGCAGGAGAACATCTGCGGTGCTTCTCCGCTGATTGTGATCGTCCGCAGTTCGAAGATGCACCGGATCAGGCGCAGGTCCTGTTTTCCGCGGCGGATGGCGTTCATCGTCACGTACAGTAGGTTCAGCATCTGAGTTTCATCGTTTCCTTCCTGGCCGAAATATTCGGCCAGTTCCAGAAAATAAAAGCCGTAATAAACGCCGGGCTGCATCTGCGCCAGGTCGAGGAAGTATTCTTTAATGTTTGCGCCGGAGAGGGTGTAGCTGTCGCGGCCTTCGTAGACCTGAAACTCGCCGAAGACGAACGGATTGGAGACGGCCATCAGCGGGCTTTTCATGCGGCGGGCGCCGCGCGCGAAGGCAGTGATTTTGCCGAGCTCCCGGGTCAGGATCACGACGCGCTTGTCATACTCTCCGACCGGGGAGGCGGATAATACCATTCCGCTTACATTGATTGGTTCTCGCATGTTTCTTCCTTATTATAATGCAATATTATAAATCGAGTTTCTTTTTATCATATCCGAAGTTCTTCACAAGGAAATCGCTGTCTCTCCAATCTTTTTTAACTTTTACCCAGAGCTTCAGATTGACTTTCTGCTCCAGCATCTGCTCCAGCTCATACCGCGCGTTGCTTCCGATCTTCTTGAGCATCGCGCCCTGTTTTCCGATGATGATGCCCTTGTGGGAATCGCGCTCGCAGATGATGGTCGCATCAATATCAACGATTTTTCCGTTCGGGCGGTCTTTCATCTGGTCGATCACAACGGCGATGCCGTGCGGGATCTCTTCGTTTAAGGCGTACAGTGCTTTCTCGCGGATGATCTCAGCCACGATCTGGCGCATCGGCTGATCGGTGATGGTGTCCTCATCGTAGAACTGCGGGCCGTACGGCAGATATTTGAAGATGCTCGGAATGATGTCATCGGTGTTCTGATGGCGGAGTGCCGAGCACGGAATGATCTCGGCAAACTGGAACAGCTTGCGGTACGTATCGATGAATTCCAGGATTTTGTCTTTCTCCACGGTATCGGTCTTGTTGATAATGAGGATGACCGGCGCATTGACTTTCTCCAGGATCTCTGCGATATGGCGCTCTCCTGCTCCGATGAAGTTGCTCGGCTCTACCAGCCAGAGAATCACATCGACTTCTTTTAACGTTTTCTCGGCTACATCGACCATGTACTCGCCGAGCTTATTTTTCGCCTTGTGGATACCCGGTGTGTCGAGGAACACGATCTGTCCCTCGTCACACGTATAAACGGTCTGGATGCGGTTGCGGGTGGTCTGCGGTTTCTTGGATGTAATCGCAATCTTCTGTCCGATCAGGTGGTTCATCAGCGTGGATTTTCCCACGTTCGGACGGCCGATCAGGGCTACAAAGCCGGATTTATAATTTGCATTGTTTTCCATTGCTGTCTCTTCTCCTCATTTATAAATTCTCTACGTTCTTAAACAGTTCTTTCTCTTTCTGAATGGCTGCTTCGCTTCCGACAACGCAGATGTTGTTCTGTTTTAAGGCTGCATCTACAAGGTCTGCCAGTGCATGAATGTCATCCAGGGTTGCATCGAGGATCTGATCTCTCTCCTGCTGGAAGTCTGCTTCGGTGATGCCGTTGAACCATGCGCTCTCGGAGGTCTGGCCTTTTGCGGACGGGTTCATCGGGACGTCGAGTTCGCTGATCGTTCCGATGATGTATTTGGTCATCTGGCGCTCGTCTGCTTCGAAATTGCGCACGTAATCGCCGATACCGCGGTATACTTCAAGGGTTCTTCCGACGTTCGGGTCACGGTAGGAAGAAATGCACGCGTTTCCGCCTCTTCCGAAAGCTCCGCCGCAGCCGTAAGCGCCGCCTTTGACACGGATGTTGATCCACAGATAGTCATAGCTCAGCATGACACGCAGGATGCGCAGGGCACCTGTGTAGTCGTAGCCTTCGCGCTCGAAGTTTCCACAGAGTGCCACGTACTGTACCTGGCCGGAGGTCTGGAAGGCTTCGTTTTTCTGTTCAAAGTCATACACAATGCTGCCCGGCTCCACTTCGTCGGTGTACAGATTCTCTTTGAATGCTGCGATTTTTTCTTCCAGCGGTGCGTAGCCTGTCTCGTCTGCGGTATAGGAGACGGTCAGATTCTCTTTGCGGAAGATGTATTTCATCAGGGTCTGCAGATTTTTAATCAGTTCTGCTTTTTTCTCATCGAAGTTCTCGTCCAGATCTTTTAAGAGCTGGTAGAAGCCGATGCCTGCGATGCGGTCCTGGAAATTGCTCATCGGGGAGTAATAGGAAGCTGCACGCATCACAGCCGTTGCATTTCCGGCGGAAGACAGGCGGTTCTGCAGGCCGGATTTCATGCTGGAGATGATCTCGTGAAGACGTTTCTCGTCATCCAGGCGGGAGGTATTCAGGATTTCCTCGATCATTTTCATGACGAAATCCAGTTTGTCGTACAGGAATTTCGCGCGGATGCCGAACATTCTGCGGCAGTCGTCATCATTTTCCGGAATGCGGAATACCTGCAGTCCGCAGTTGATGCCGCCGGTCTGTGCATTGATCTCGTTGAACAGTTCGCCGTAGGTGTAGTGTTCGGTGTCCACATAGCCGAGAACGGATTTTAATACGCCCATGTACGGGATCAGATCGTTCGGCACATTTTTCGTATCAAACAGCAAGCTTAAGTAACCGATGCCGTTCGTGAATACGTTGTGATGAAGAACCGTCGTTCCATCGACTTCATGCTCGTCATTGTAAAGTTTGACAGACTCACGTTTGATATCGCTTCGTTTCAGGAGCGGAATCGTCTCGAGTGCTTCCTCGCTCTCCTCTTCTTCCTGATATGCTGCCAGCTCTTTGGTGTCAGCAATGATTTTCTCGATCTCTTCTTTTGACAGGCTCTCTTTGTATTTCTGCAGTTTTTCTGCGGTCTTTGCATCATTTTCTGCGGCAAGACCGGTCTTTGGAATGAGGGTCACGATGGAGGCATGGGTGTTGTCCAGCAGATACGTCTGGATCAGGTTTTCGAAATAGCCTTCTTTTGCCAGTTTTTTCAGCTCATCGTAGATCGCAAGCTGCTGCAGGTAGGCGAACGGTTTGTTCTCGTCGTACAGCCAGCTGTCGAAGACGTCAATGCCGTACATCAGGCCCTTCGGGAAGCTGGAGAAGTCCGCCTCACGGAAACGGAATTCGAAATAGTTGATGCCTGCCTCGATGGCTTTCTGATCCATGCCGTTTTTCACGATATCCTCGAGGGTGCCGCGGATGATGGACAGGAATTTTTCTTTCTCATTTTCATCGGCGTTCTTGGCTACGATGGAGAAGAATGGCTGCAGGATGCCGTCCTCGTAGGAGCCGTAAACATCTTTTCCGATGTGTGCGTCAAGGAGTGCCTGTTTGACCGGGGCTCCCGGTGCGTCAAGGAGTGCATACTCCAGAACAGAAAATGCCACGTTTAATTTTACATCCAGACCGCTGCCGATGACCATGTTGTAGGACAGGTACGCATTGTTTTCAAGCGGATCGCCGTCGAGTACCGGGTACTCGTGTACAATGTCGAGGGTCTCTGCAAATGGTTTCTGATACGGAATTTCGGATTTTACTTCTTTTGCATTAAAATGGGACAGGTATTTTTCATCCATCCATGCCAGTTTTTCTTCCATATCCATGTTTCCGTACAGGTAGATATAGCTGTTGGACGGATGGTAATAGGTCTGATGGAAATTCAGGAAGTTTTCGTAGGTCAGGTTCGGGATGCAGGACGGATCTCCGCCGGATTCTACGCCGTACGGAGTGTCCGGGAACAGGGTGTTGAAGGTTTCACGCTCCAGGACATCGTCTGCGGAGGAGAAGGCTCCTTTCATCTCGTTGTATACAACACCGTTGTAGGTCAGCGGGCCGTCTTCGCTTTCCAGATGATAGCTCCAGCCTTCCTGACGGAAGATTTCGTCGTGTTTGTAAATGTTCGGGTAGAATACGGCGTCCATGTAGACATGCATCAGGTTCTGGAAGTCGGCATCGTTGGTGCTGGCTACCGGGTACATGGTTTTATCCGGGTAGGTCATAGCATTTAAGAAGGTGTTCAGTGATCCTTTGACGAGTTCTACGAAGGGATCCTTTAACGGGAATTCGCGGGAGCCGCAGAGGACGCTGTGCTCGAGGATGTGGGCTACGCCGGTGCTGTCGGCCGGCGGGGTACGGAACGCGATGTTGAAGACTTTGTTGTCATCTTCGTTTTCGAGAAGGAGCACGCGGGCACCGCTCTTGTTGTGGCGGAGGAGGTAGCCGTGTGCATGGATATCGTCAATCTGCTGTTCCTGCAGCAGGGTATAGGCTTTGCAATGTTCTGCGTTCATTTTTGTATATCCTTTCTTGTTTTTCTTTATTATTTCCGGTTTTATGCAGTCAAAAACGGACCGCAGTGCCCGTTTGCTGGGATTTTCTGCGGCCCTGTCGGTTTTATTCTTCGTTGTCGGTTTCTGCTGCGGTGTTCTCTGTCTCGTCGACGTGTTCTTTTACTTCGTCGTTTGCAGCGTTGTCCTGTGCATTTTTCTGTGCCTGTGCTGCAGCGGCCTGTGCCATCATTGCCTCAAGGTTCGGGCGGACGCTCTGTGCCTGGGCTCCCATGATTCTCTGGAGCTGTTCTCTGGTCAACAGAAGGTTGAAGCCGGACGGGTTGATGACGAAGCCTTTGGCCTGTTTCATCAGGTACGGCAGAAGGTGCTGGAACGGGATGGCTGCCAGACGGAGTTTTGCCTGCGGATCCGGACGGAATTTCTGGAATTCACCGATATCGGAAAACAGCGGCTGGAAGATGTCTTCGTTCTGGTTTTTGATGTACGGGATGCGCACGTCTGGTCCCGGGTTGGCCGGATCGAATTCGCCCTGTACCTGGGAGATGTCGATGGCAAGGATGAATTTGCTTCGCATCAGGTTGACAAGCATTTCTTCTTCGAGTTCACGCAGGTGCTGCATGCGCTCGGCATCGTCTCTTCTCTGGTTTGGTTTTCTGAGTTCCTGCAGAAAGTATACGACGGTGAGCTGTACGCCCGGGTTCAGAACCGGGAGGTGCTGTTTGTTCATTTTCTCCATGTCTGGTTTCGGGAAGATCTGCTCGAGCTCGATGCGGCGGGTCTGGTCGCCTTCGCGGAAGATGACCATATTGACGCCTTCGGCGTAGAGGCCCATATAGAAGTTCGGCATCTGCTTGCGCAGGACTTTTACGGTGAGCAGCGGGGTGTTCTTTTCTACATAGGATTTTGCAAACTCCTTGGCTGCTTCTTCTTCGGTAAACATGTATACCTGATCATCAAAGGTTTCCGGATCGCACTCTACGTATGGGAGTTTTGTGATCTGGGAAAAGGTCACATAGATGATTTCCATGCTCTGGAATTTCTTCATGGTGAAGCTGTTGTCTACTGTCATTTGTGGTTGAGTCCTTTCTTCGCTCTTAGAGGACGGTTTATCCTCAAAATATCTATGTGACATTATATCATACTTTTGATGGGTTGCCAAAGGTTTATTGCTTCAGCTCGCCATTTTTGCGTTCGGATATATTTTTTCCATCCGGCTGTCCGGAAAACGTTCATCAATGAGCTGCTCTATGGCGTTTGCTGCTGGCTCGTTGTGGGCACGCTGGTCGTAGCGGGTGAGGGCCAGGGTGGAGACGAGGATGTTGGCGAGCATGAAGATGATCAGTATCCAGGTGATGATGTGGCCCTGTTTCAGGGGGATTTTTTCGATCCATTTGGAGAACAGGGGGTAGAGTTTTTTCAGCCATACGACGGCGGCGATTCCCCAGAAGAAGCAGTACAGGAGGTTGATGCGGCCGCCGAGGTTGAAGGGAATGTCGCTGTAGTCCCAGAAAACTTTTCCGAAGACGATTTCGGTGAAAACGCTGCAGAGGTATTCGTAGGCACCGCCGAGGAAGGTTCCGAATGCGAATAAAAAGCCATCGGAGCGGTTTCTGTAATTATAGAGGAACCAGGTGGCGAGGGCGATGGCGAGGCCCCAGACGATGCTGAACGGGCCCCAGACAAGGCTGCTGCGGCTCATCCAGACACCGGCAGTGATGCGGCAGAAGATGGTTTCTACGATATCACCTAAGAAGGCGCCGATGATGAACAGCAGGATGATTTTGTAGAAACTGCAGCCCTCGGCGAAGACTTCGGATTTTTCTTTCTGTTTCGGTATGGGCTGTACCGATGGGTAGGCGCGCTCGACACGAGCTTCCAGGTAGCGGTACAGGCGGACGGAAAGCCGTTTGGTGAAGGCGTCGATCTGGTCGTTCATGGCGGCGATGCGCGGCATCTTTTTGGTAATGTGGCGCAGGACGGCGTAAGAACCGATGGCATCGACGACGAGGACTCCGAACAGGATCCACAGGGTGATGTGCATTACGCCGTTTGGGGCAAGATGGAGGAGGGTAAGGCCAAGGATGTTACCGAATTTCAGGGCAAGGACACCAAGGATTCCCCAGAGAACGGAATACTGGAGGCAGATGTAGCCGTCCATGTTCCATTTTTTGTTGGAATAATCCCACCATTTGCCGTGGCCGATCCGTTCCAGGACGTGGCCTGCGATCCATTCGGCGGCGGTGGCGATGATCATACAGCCGAGAAACAGAAAGACCGGGCTTGACTGCAGTTCGTACAGGTAGCGGGTCATGAAAACAGCCGTGATTCCGTAGATGGCACACAGCGGGCCATTCAGAAAGCCTCTGTTTACCATGTGTTTTTTCCGAACAGCCGCCACTGTCGTTTCCAGAAGCCATCCAAGAAAGGCATAAAGGAAGAACAGCCCGAGGTAGTCGTAGATTGTGTAGTTCATCAAAATCTCCTTTTCTTTGTTCATATCGGGCTTGTAACCCCGTTTTTATGACATTATAGCATAGAACATGCAAAAGCAGAACCTTTTCAATGGAAAAAGGAAAAGTTCACAAAAAGAAAGCCACACCCTTTTGGGGCATGGCCTCTTTCTTTTCTCAGGCGGCGGCAATACGTACCGCCTGAGCGTTTATGTTACAGGTTCGGAGTAATTTGAACGAAAGAATTACTCTTCTGAGCCGTACAGTTTTACGAGTTTGTTCAGGTAAGTGTAACGGTCTTTTGCTTCCTGCTCGTTCTTGCCGAACAGTCTTTCTGCTTTCGCCGGGTTTGCACGTTTCAGAGAGTTGTAACGTACCTCGCCGTTCAGGAATTCCTGATAATCTCCTGACGGAGCCTTGGAATCCAGTGTGAATGCGCTCTTGCCTTCTGCAGCGAGTGCCGGGTTGAAGCGGAAGCAATGCCAGTATCCGGTCTGAACAGCGAGCTGCTCCTCGGTCTGTGCTTTGCTCATACCTTTCTTGATACCATGGTTGATACATGGAGCGTAAGCGATAATGAGGGACGGTCCCGGATATGCCTCTGCCTCTGCGATTGCTTTGACTGCCTGATTGTAATCAGCGCCCATAGCGATCTGTGCTACGTATACATAGCCATAGCTCATTGCGATGCTTGCCATATCTTTCTTCTTGGTTTCTTTACCGCCTGCTGCGAACTGTGCAACTGCACCGGTCGGAGTAGCTTTGGAGGACTGTCCGCCTGTGTTGGAGTAAACCTCGGTATCGAATACCATTACGTTGATATCTTTTCCGCTGGCAAGTACGTGGTCTACGCCGCCGAATCCGATATCGTAAGCCCATCCGTCACCACCGAAGATCCACTGGGATTTCTTAGCGAGGAAGTCTTTGTTCTTAACGATGTCTCTGCAGGTATCGCAGTCAGCGTCTTTGATTGCTTCTACAAGTTTCTCGGTTGCAGTTCCGTTGGTAGCGCCGCAGTCAAAGGTATCCAGATACTCTTTGCATGCTGCTTTTACTTCTTCCGGAGCTTTCTCGGAGTTCATAACATCCTCAACTTTGGCTTTCAGGCCGCCGCGGATTGCTTTCTGAGCGAGAAGCATACCATAACCGAACTCTGCGTTGTCCTCGAACAGGGAGTTGGACCATGCCGGGCCCTGTCCTTTCTCGTTTACAGTGTAAGGAGTGGACGGTGAGGAGTTACCCCAGATAGAGGAGCATCCTGTTGCGTTTGCGATGTACATTCTGTCACCGAACAGCTGGGTGATCAGTTTTGCGTAAGGAGTCTCGCCGCAGCCTGCGCATGCGCCGGAGAACTCAAGCAGCGGTTTCTTGAACTGGCTGCCCTTTACGGTATTCTCTTTGAATTTTGCTACAACGTCTGTCTTCTCTGGAAGAGCTGCTGCATAATCGAAGTATTTCTGCTCTGCTTCGTGTGCTGCAAGGCTTTCCATAGCCAGTGCTTTCACACCCTTCTTGCCCGGGCATACGTTTGCACAGGAACCACATCCGGTACAGTCAAGCTGGGAAATAGCCATTGTGAAGGTGTAGTCCGGCATACCGGTCATCGGCATGGTCTGGATGCCTTCCGGAGCTGCTGCTGCTTCTTCTGCGGTCATGGCAACCGGACGGATAACAGCGTGCGGGCAGACAAAGGAACATCTGTTACACTGGATACAGTTTTCCGGATTCCATACAGGTACGTTTACGGCGATACCACGTTTCTCGTATGCGGATGTGCCGGACGGAGTTGTTCCGTCTACGTAGTCTGCAAATGCGGATACAGGCAGGTTGTTTCCTTCCTGGGAAGTTACTTTTGCCTGGATGGTATTTACGAATTTAACAGCGTCAGCGCGGCCGCTCTCTGCATGAGTTGTGGTCAGACCTTCATCTTCTGCATTTTTCCAGCTTTCCGGAACTGCAACTTCTTTGATCTGTTTTGCACCCTCATCGATTGCTGCCCAGTTCTTTGCTACGACATCATCACCTTTACGGCCATAGGTAGCTTTTGCTGCTGCTTTCATGAGTTCGATGGCTTTTTCTTCCGGAATGATCTTCGCAAGCTTGAAGAATGCAGACTGAAGAATGGTGTTGATACGGGTCGGTCCCATGCCGGTCTCGATACCGATCTTAACGCCGTCGATCACATAGAATTTGATGTTATGGTTTGCGATGAATGCTTTTACCTGACCTGGCAGATGCTCTTCCAGTCCTGCTTCATCCCATGGACAGTTCAGAAGGAAGGTTCCTCCGTCTACCAGCTCCTCTACCATGTGATATTTGTTCACATAGGAAGGATTATGACATGCAACAAAGTTTGCTTTGTGGATCAGGTAGGTGGATTTGATCGGTTTCTTTCCGAAACGCAGGTGAGACATCGTTACACCGCCGGACTTCTTGGAGTCATAATCGAAGTAAGCCTGAGCGTACATGTCTGTGTTGTCACCGATGATCTTGATGGAGTTCTTGTTTGCACCTACGGTACCGTCTGCGCCAAGTCCCCAGAATTTGCAGTTGATGGTTCCTTCCGGAGTTGTTACCAGAGGAGCGCCAACCGGCAGAGACAGATTGGTAACATCGTCTACGATACCAATGGTAAATCTCTGTTTCTCTGTATTTTCATATACAGCAACGATCTGAGCCGGTGTGGTGTCCTTGGAACCAAGTCCGTAACGGCCTGTGAATACCGGTGTGCTCTCGAATTTGCTGCCTTTTAATGCTGCTACTACGTCCAGGTACAGAGGCTCGCCAAGAGATCCCGGCTCTTTTGTTCTGTCCAGAACGGAAATCTGTTTTACAGTCTCCGGAATTGCATTGATGAGTGCTTCTGCGGAGAACGGACGGTACAGACGTACCTTTACAACGCCGACTTTCTTGCCTGCTGCTACGAGGTAATCGATGGTTTCCTCGATGGTATCGCAGACAGAACCCATAGCGATGATTACGTGCTCAGCGTCTGCTGCTCCATAGTAGTTGAACAGTTTGTAATCGGTTCCGATTTTCTCGTTTACTTTGTCCATGTACTCCTGTACGATTGCCGGAAGAGCATCGTAGTACGGGTTACATGCTTCTCTTGCCTGGAAGAAGATATCCGGGTTCTGTGCGGATCCTCTCTGGCACGGATGGTTCGGGTTCAGGGCATGTTTACGGAATGCATCTACTGCATCCATATCTACCATATCTTTCAGATCTTCGTAATCCCATGTTTCGATTTTCTGAATCTCGTGGGAGGTACGGAATCCGTCGAAGAAGTTGATGAATGGAACTTTGCCTTTCAGTGCTGCACAGTGTGCAACCGGTGTCAGGTCCATAACCTCCTGTACGCTGGATTCGCAGAGCATTGCGACTCCGGTCTGACGACAGGCGTAAACGTCTGAATGATCTCCGAAGATGGAAAGTGCGTGGCTTGCAAGGGCACGAGCGGATACGTTGAATACGCCCGGGAGCTGCTCGCCGGCAATTTTATAAAGGTTCGGGATCATAAGAAGAAGTCCCTGGGATGCGGTGTAGGTTGTGGTAAGAGCTCCGGCTGCCAGTGATCCGTGTACTGCACCTGCTGCTCCTGCCTCAGACTGCATCTCAGTTACCTGAACTTCCTGTCCGAAAATGTTCTTTCTTCCCTGGGTTGCCCACTCATCGGTATGCTCCGCCATAACGGATGAAGGGGTAATTGGGTAAATAGCTGCTACGTCGGTATACGCATAAGACGCATGTGCTGCAGCCTGGTTACCATCCATGGTTTTCATCTTTCTAGCCATTTGATTTTATCCTCCTTAAAAAATGATGACCAAAAATTACTTTGGCTTTTCTCAGGTTGGTGTTCTGCCGGGTTTCGGTTGCCTCCGCGCTTCGAAAAACCCGGATAAGGGCATGGCAATGCCACTATGTCCAGTATTTGAATTATAACACCGATTGGTAATTCTGTCTAGATTTTCTGTGGTTGTTCCGTGAAAAATACAAGTTTTTTACAATATATGGTAATGTTGTTCTTCATTTTTCGGCCAAAAAAGAAGGAACGGCCCGCATATTTTTTTCTCTTCCGCGGACAGTTCCTTTGCTTTTATTATTTCTGATTCTGCTCCTCAATCCGTTCGGCGAGGTCGGTCAGGTAGACCCAGCGCTCGGTTTTTTCTTCGAGAGCTGCTTCTGTTTCTTCTTTTTGTGCCATCAGCTCAGCGAGCTTTGCGGAGTTGGTGGCGTTTTTCATCATCTGGTCGTCAATGAATGCTATTTTTTCTTCCAGAGCAGCGATATCATCGTCAATGGTTTCGTACTCGCGCTGTTCCTTAAAGGTAAATTTCAGGCGGATCGGACGGTTCTGCTTCCAGTCGTTGTTTTTTTCTTTTCCGGAAGCTGCATCCGTGGCGGTACCTGTATCTTTTTTTCCTGTCCCGGCTGCGGATGCAGCTGTTTTTGCCATTGCTGTTTGAGCAGCTTTCTCCGGAAGTTTGCCAAAACGGCGTTCTTTTGCCTCGAGGTAATCGGTATAGCCGCCTTCATACTGCAAAAGATTCCCGTTTCCGTCAAATTCGAAAATCCGGTCCACGACGTTGTCGAGGAAATAGCGGTCATGGGAAACGGTGATCACAATGCCGACAAATGTGTTCAGGAAATCCTCGAGCACGGTCAGCGTCGGGATATCCACATTGTTGGACGGCTCGTCGAGGATCAGGACATTGGCTCCGCTGACCAGGACTGACAAAAGATACAGACGGCGTTTTTCGCCGCCCGAGAGCTTGGAAATCGGGGTATACTGCATATCCGGAGTAAACAGGAAGCGTTCGAGCATCTGGGATGCGCTGATACGTCCGTCACGGGTCTGCACATACTCGGCAATGTCTTTGACGTAGTCGATGACGCGCTGGTTTGTGTCCATATCCGGCTCTTCCTGGGCCAGGTAACCGATGCGGATGGTATCACCGATTTCGATGGTTCCCGCATCCGGCAGAACCTCGCCGGTGATCATGCGAAGCATGGTAGATTTTCCGCAGCCGTTCGGGCCGATGATACCGACACTCTGGTTGCGGAGAAAGATGTATTCAAAGTCCTTCATCAGTGTTTTGTCGCCGAAGGCTTTGCTGACGCTGTGGAATTCAATCGTTTTCTTTCCCATGCGGGTCTCGACCGCATCCATCTCTACGACAGCGTCCGCAGTCGGTGCGGTGCCGTTTTTGAGTGCTTCAAGGCGTTCCAGCCGGGCGCGTTGTTTTGTGCTTCTGGCACGGCAGCCGCGTTTGGCCCATTCGAGTTCCATGCGCAGGATGCTCCGGCGTTTCCGCTCGGAAGCGAGCTCCATTTCCTCACGCTCGGCTTTCAGTTCCAGAAAGTGGGAATAGTTGGAATCGTAGCTGTACATTTTTCCGTGGCTGATTTCGAGGATGCGGTTTGACACTTTATCCAGGAAATAACGGTCATGGGTGACCATAAAGACGGTTCCGCGGTAATTTTTCAGATAATCCTCGAGCCAGGAGAGCATTTCGTTGTCAAGGTGGTTGGTCGGCTCGTCGAGGATCAGGACATCAAAATCAGACGCAAGCACTTTTGCCAGGGCAACTTTGCGGCGCTGGCCGCCCGAGAGCGTATCAAGTTTTGCGTCGTATTCGGTAATGCCAAGCTGCACAAGGTTACTCTGCACCTGCCAGTCCTCCTCATCGCCGGAAAGGGCATAGGACAGCACGGTGGCATCCTTCGGGAATTCCGGTGTCTGCGGCAGGTAGGCCATTTTGAGGTTGTTCTGGCGGATAATCTGGCCGGAATCCGGTGTTTCTTCTCCCGCTACCATGCGCAGCAGCGTGGATTTTCCGGTTCCGTTGATTCCGACGATACCAACCTTGTCGCCTTCCTGCAGACCGAAGGAGGCATCATCAAAAATCAGTTTATCGCCGAACAGTTTGCTGATGTGTTCGATGTTGATGATATTCATTTGCACAATTCTGCAACGGTCTGGTTAATCACCTTTCCGTCTGCTTTACCTTTCATATCTGCCATAACGGCTTTCATAATCGCGCCTTTGTTTTTGGTTGCCAGCACGTCTGCGAATTTCTCCTGAATGTAGGCCTTGACTTCGTCTGCGCTCATCTGTTTCGGTGCGTACTCGCTGATGACGTCATAGCGGAACTGGTACTCTGCCTTTAAATCCTCGCGGGATGCCGGGCAGGTGTCGATCTGTTCTTTTACGGTTTTCAGCTCTTTTAAGATCACACGGTCTACGAGCTCCGGTTTGATGTCATCACGGCAGCCCTCGTCGATGGCAACCTTCTTGGCTGCGGAGATCAGGGAAGAGATGGCCTCTTTTCTTGCTTTGTCTTTTGCCTTCATTGCTGCTATCATATCACTTCTTAAGGTTTCTAATTCCATTTTTGCTTCCTCCTGATATTTTTTACTGTTGTTTTGAATGCAGTCTGAGCTGTTTTCAAATACGCTCAGAGCGCGTCTGAAAAAGGCTTTTCGTGAGTTGCTGTTTCAAATACGCTCTAAAGTATAGCACTTCTTTTTCCGCTTTTCCAGTCACTTTGTCGTATAGCATTCTTATTTTCCCCATGGAAGACGATGCTTCGTTACCTGGATTGCCTGATGCGGGCACATTTCCTGGCAGCAGAAACAGCGGATGCACTTTTTATAATCGTAGACCGGCGGATTTCTGCGGCCGTTATCAAAGCGGACGGCTTTCCCTTCCACCGGGCAGCTCTCGACGCAGACGCCGCATTTTTTACATTTTTCTTCTATGATATAGGGGCGGCTCTGGAAGACCCCGAGGATCTCGAGCAGGTCGAGGGCTCCTTTTTTGCGGGCTTTGCGGCGATCGACGTTGAAGTTTGGATTTCCGTACTTTCTTTTCAGTTCTTCCTCGGATATGGTGCCATCCGCTGTCACGATTTCGATGCGGTCGTCGTGCCACGTTCCAAGGCCGAGCGTTTCCCCGTAGAGATTTGTCGGCACATACGACGGATCGAGGTTCACCAGATGGCAGAACACGGTATCCAGTGCGATCGGATCGGTGGACATAAGAAGAACTCCCATCGAAACCGGGTCGCCGGAAGTCGGACCATTGCCTTCCATTGCTACGATGCCGTCGCAGATATAGAGGCGCGGGGCGACTTTCTGGTTCAGCTCGATCAGCATGTGCGCGAAGCTCTCAGCGTTCGGATACTGCGTGTGGCCGAGTTTTTTGTAGACGCCGCTGATGCAGCCGTACTGGTTCTTGACAGCTCCGGTGATGCGTTCCAGCGCGTGGGTTTTCATTTTGCTGACGCTGATGAGGGCGTCGCAGTCAAGTGCATCTTTCGCAATCATCAAAAATTTGCCATCGGCGGTTTCTACGCGCTCGCTCGTAAGGAAATCCTTCAGCGGAACGTTGTGTTTTTCCAGCACCTCTTTCAGCCCGGCTTCCTTTGCAATGCCCTCCGGGGTGCCAAGGCCGCAGGAATCGCCGCAGGAAATATTCTCATAGCCATTTTCCTGCAAAATCGTGATCAGGGCATCCATGACTTCCGGATCGGTCACGACGGCGCGTTCGCGTTTTGCGGAGCGGACGAGGTTCGGTTTTAATAAGATATTCTCTTCTTTTCCGATCAGAGATTCCAGGCCGCCAATTGCTTCCAAGCCCTTTTGCAGGCTTTCCTTTACGCGCGCCGGCTCATAGTCGGGACAGGCAACCACTGCCACTTTGCTTTTTTCCATATTCACCTCATGTTTTTCTATATTTCAAAAGAAGCTGCGATCCCCTTACCGGTTCTCACAGCTTCTTCGTATATTCACACAGAATATGTTTTTACTTATGCTACTTTGCTTTTTGCAAGCTCAGCCAGTGTTGCAAATCCTTCTGCATCGTTAACTGCCATGTCAGCCAGAACTTTACGGTTCAGCTCAACGCCTGCCAGTTTCAGACCATACATAAATTTGCTGTAGGACAGACCGTTCATTCTTGCTGCTGCGTTGATACGAGCGATCCACAGCTGACGGAACTGACGTTTTTTCTGTTTTCTTCCTGCGTAGGAGCTGGTCAGTGCGCGCATTACGGACTGTTTTGCTACTCTATACTGTTTGCTTCTGGCTCCTCTGTAACCTTTAGCCAGTTTTAATACTCTGTTATGTTTTTTCTTAGCGTTCATGCCGCCTTTAATTCTTGCCATTTCTTATTTTCCTCCTTGATCTGTTGGGCGTAACTCTACCTTGCAAAAATTACATGTAAGGTAAGATTTTCTTCATGTTCTTTACGTTTGTTGCATCAACAGTAGTCTGTTTTCTCAGGTTTCTTTTTCTCTTCTGAGATTTCTTGGTTAAGATATGGCTCTTGTAAGCTTTATTTCTTACTAATTTTCCTGTTCCTGTTGTTTTAAAACGCTTTGCAGCTGCTCTGCTTGTTTTTACCTTTGGCATTTTAATTTCCTCCTTGATATTGATTCAAATGTATTTTAACGTTTAGCCGTCAAAAACATGGTCATGCTTCTGCCTTCCACCTTCGGCGCTTTGTCAACCGTTGCAATATCGGACAGACTCTCTGCAAATTCATCGAGGATGTATTTGCTGCTGTTCATATGTGCCATCTCACGGCCGCGGAAACGAAGTGTTACTTTTACTTTATCTCCCTTTGTAATGAACTTACGGGCTGCACCTACTTTGGTATTAAGATCATTGGTGTCAATGTTTGGAGAAAGGCGAACTTCCTTGATTTCAATTGTTTTCTGTTTTTTCTTTGCTTCTTTTTCCTTGCGGGCCAGTTCATATCTGTACTTTCCGTAGTCGATAATTTTGCAAACCGGCGGTTTCGCTGTCGGAGCAATTTTCACAAGATCCAGACCTGCTTCCTGTGCTTTCAGGTACGCATCTCTGGCAGACATAATTCCAAGCTGTTCTCCGTTCTGACCGATCAGACGAATTTCTCTGTCTCTGATCTGCTCGTTAATCATTAATTCGCTAATTGTAGTGCACCTCCATCATTATAAAAGACTGTGTTCCCGCACTTTCGCGGCTTAACATAAATCAAAATCGGCTCACCGGACCAATTTTGATATGCAACGCAAGAAAAGTGGATAGACAGACTATCCACTTAACATTGTACATAAATCTCTACACAAAGAGAACTTAAGATCAATATTGGACCGTAGTCGCGTGTTTGCGCTAGGGTGAGAGTGGATACTCTACTTTCTTTTTCTCAGACTATTGCAGTATAGCACTCTCCCATCCTGTTGTCAATACTGATTTTCGTATTTTTTCGTATTTATTTCCCGCAGCCACAGCGGAAGGAGCTGCACTCGGTTTCCTGGCAGCTGCATGCGCTGTCTCCGGCGATATGAATATCTCCGGCTTCGCATTTACAGTTGTCGTTAAAGGTACAGTTCTGCGCCTTGCAGTCGACACCGATTTTCGTACAGCCGCAGCCGGTGGAGTTGGACATCGTGCCCTCACCGCGCTCCTTGAAGCTCTCGCAGCACGTTTCCATGGAGCTTTTGGCTCCGCTTCCGCCTACGCGGATATCTCCTTTGGAACAGAGCTCGTTCTGGTTGTAAACACAGGTCATAGCAGAACAACTTAATGCTGGCATAATAAATTACCTCCTGAAATTTAGTTTTCTGCGGTTTCGCCCGCATAGAAACCATTATTTCCAAGAGGTAATTTTTTATGCCTTATTTATTTGATAATACCAGTGTCCAAAGTTTGGAAATCCGACGCAAGCAAAGCTTGCACGAGGATTTTTAAATTTTGGACACGCCAAAACATGAGTAAGTAGCCATTTTTCGAAGAAAAATGAGCGGAGTACGAATGTTTTGAAGATTGCGGGAGTACGAAGTACGGAGCAATCTGGTATCATAGGTGTCAATTTTTTTGACACCTACCTTATTTATTTTCTTTTGTTTCAACAGTAACCGGGCGGTTAACGCGGCTTGCGATTTCTTCTTTGATATCTGCGATAAACTGCTCCAGGCTTCTCTGGCCTTCATCACCTGCAAAACGGCTTCTGACAGATACAAGACCTGCCTCTTCCTCTTTTGCTCCGGCGATCAGCATGTATGGAATCTTCTGTCCCTGTGCCTCACGGATCTTATATCCAATCTTCTCGGAACGGGTATCCATCTCTGCGCGGATGCCTGCCTCGTGAAGGGCGTCCAGAACCTTCTTGCCGTAATCTGCATATTTGTCGGAGATTGGCAGAACCTTTACCTGTACCGGTGCAAGCCAGGTTGGGAATGCGCCTGCAAAGTGCTCGATCAGGATACCGATGAAACGCTCAACAGAACCGTAAACAACACGGTGGATCATAATCGGACGATGTTTCTCGCCGTCTGCTCCTGTGTATTCCAGTTCGAATCTCTGCGGCAGCTGGAAGTCAAGCTGGATGGTACCGCACTGCCACGTTCTTCCGATGGAGTCTTCCAGATGGAAGTCAATCTTCGGGCCATAGAATGCGCCGTCGCCTTCGTTGACTACATAGTCAAGGCCAAGGTCATCGAGTGCGCCGCGGAGACCTTCGGTTGCTACCTCCCAGTCCTCATCGCTTCCCATGCTGTCTTCCGGACGGGTGGACAGCTCTACGTGATATTTGAATCCGAACAGTTTGTAAACCTGGTCAATCAGGTTTGCAACGCCTTTGATTTCATCTTTGATCTGCTCCGGTGTCATGAAGATATGGGCATCGTCCTGGTTGAAGCAGCGTACACGCATCAGGCCGTGCAGCTGGCCGGATTTCTCATGACGATGTACCAGGCCAACCTCTGCCAGACGCAGCGGCAGATCACGGTAGGAACGAGGCTCGGATTTGTAAACGAGAACGCCGCCCGGGCAGTTCATCGGTTTGATTGCATAATCTTCATCGTCGATGACGGTGGTATACATGTTTTCTTTGTAGTGATCCCAATGACCGGAGGTCTCCCACAGGCGACGGTTCAGGATGATCGGTGTGGAGATTTCTACGTATCCTGCTTTTCTGTGGATTTCACGCCAGTAATCCATCAGTGCATTTTTCAGATCCATTCCTTTTGGAAGGAAGAACGGGAATCCCGGGCCGTCCTCACTCATCATAAACAGGCCGAGCTCTTTTCCGAGTTTTCTGTGGTCACGTTTCTTTGCTTCCTCGATCATGTGGAGGTACTCTTCGAGCTCTGCTTTCTTTGTGAATGCAGTTCCGTAGATTCTCTGCAGCATCTTGTTTTTCTCGCTGCCTCTCCAGTATGCACCTGCAAGGCTGGTCAGTTTGAAGGCTTTGACCGGCTTTGTGCTCATCAGATGAGGGCCTGCGCACAGGTCCGTGAATTCACCCTGGCGATAGAAGCTGATGACTGCGCCTTCCGGCAGATCTTCGATCAGTTCTACTTTATATGGCTCTTCTTTTTCTTTCATGAAGGCGATGGCTTCTGCTCTCGGCAGTTCGAAGCGCTCCAGTTTCAGATCCTCTTTTACGATTTTCTTCATCTCTGCTTCGATTTTTTCAAGGTCTTCGCTGGTGAGCGGAGTCTCTCTGTCTACATCGTAGTAGAATCCGTCTGCGATGGACGGTCCGATGGCCAGTTTGGTATCCGGGTACAGTCTCTTGATGGCCTGTGCCATGATATGGGATGTGGTGTGACGGAATGCTGCTTTTCCGCCTTCATCGTTGAAGGTCAGAATGGAAAGATTGCAGTCCTTGTCGATGACGGTACGAAGATCTTCTACTTCACCGTTTACTTCACCTGCACAGGCCATTCTTGCAAGGCCTTCGCTGATGTCTGCTGCGATCTCAATGATGGATTTTGGTTCGGAGTACTCTTTGGTACTTCCATCTTTCAGTGTGATGATCATTTGCTTTTACCTCTTTCTTTGTATATTTTTTCTTAAGCGCATCTGTGGGATAACTGTTCCGAGCTACATCTCGATGTGGCTTCTCGCCATATGAAATTCAGGAAAAAAGCGCTCACTCATGCAAGCATGATTCGCGATTTTTTCTTCCCTTTTGCATGGCTCTGAATTGTCACAAAAAAAGTCCCTTTTGACACGCCTGTGCTGTCAAAAGGGACGATGTATTTTCATTCACCGCGGTTCCACCCATTTTGTTTTTTCAAACCACTTCATTTGACGATAACGGAATCACCGGGCCGGATTGGGGCCGCTCAGAGCTGGTCTTCGATCACGTTCCTGCGAAAACCCTTGCACCACCAGATGGGGTTTCTCTCTGTCACATTCGCTGTGATTTACTCGTCTCTTCTACGCTTTGTTTTTTTGCTTCGATTGCTTTTTCGGCTCTCGATATTTTTAGATTATACCACCCATTTAGTGGTTGTCAAGTCTTGCTTTGGCTGAAACTTTATTTTTCCGGCGTTTTTTGTACCTCCGTCTGCATGGCGAGTTTCTCTTTTGCCTTCTCCGGCATTTCCAGCAGCCCGAACGCGTAAAAAATCCCGTAGATATACGTAATTCCGCGGATATCCCCCAGATCCTTCGGGCGATCGACAACTGGTCTTGCACTTTCTTCCTGCAGTTCCAGCACCTTATGATACGCAGCCCGGACGGAACTCCAGACAAGGCTTTTACTTTTCTCCCGGCGGTCGATCCAGAGTTCTTTGGTGTAGGTGCCGCTTCTTCCATATTTCATATGGTAGGAATACGGCAGACCGGAATACGTATGGAATTCAAACTCCTGGAACGCGACAACGCAGTCCCACAGGGCTTCTTCTGTCCGTTCCTCATGAAGCCTCCAAAGAGCCTGTTCTCTTTTTTCCTGTAAATTTTCCTGTGCTTCTTTGTTCTCTTCCATCTTTTTTGTTTTCTCCGTCGTATCCTTTATTCCACCAGAAATTGATCCAGCTCTGCCGCGACCACCGGATTGATTTTTACCTGAGGATGATCGATTTTTCTTCCCTGTGTGACGACCATCTCTACTTTGCGGAGAGCACGAAGATCCTCAAGCGGGTTTTCGGCGGTCACGATAAGATCGGCGGATTTATCGGGCTCGATGGTTCCGGTTTCGGCTCCGATTCCGGCCATTTCGGCGGCGCGGGCGGTTGCGGTGTAAAGCGCGAAGGCGTTGGAGACGCCGACATATTTATGGAAGTAAACGAGTTCCCGCCAGAAGTCGTACTGCGTGATCCACGGACAGCCGACATCGTTTCCGAGGACGACGGGGATGTCGTTGGCGATGGCTTTTTTCGCACAATCTATGATTCCTTCGAAAACAACGTTACCATTGAACTGCTCTACCTCAGTTGCGTTGGTGATGGAACGGTCGAACAGCGCATACGGCAGGGCCGGGGACAGTGTCGTACATAGAAATGCATTCTTTTCTTTGAACAGGCGAATCATATCGTCATCCATTTTTGCACCGTGCTCGATCGAATCCACACCGTTTTCCAGTGCCACGCGGACACCCTGCGGCGATTCGACATGGGCGGCGACCTGATAGCCAAGTGCATGCGCCCGGTTACAGACGGCTTTTACCATTTCCGGTGCCATTTTGAGTTCTCCCGGAACGCCTTTTTCTTTGGCATCCAGCACACCGCCGGTGATCATCAGCTTGATCAGATTGACATTTTCGCGTTTTGCCTCATCTACACGGGCGACTGCCGCATCGATACTCTCTGCTGCGATCGCTACCGAACCTGCCATGTGCCCGCCCGGTACAGAGATTCCCTCGTTTGCGGCAAGGATTCTCGGGCCGGTCTTTTTACCGGCTTTGATTTCATCGCGCAGCCGTGTATCGAAATTGCCAAGACCACCGACCGTGCGAATCGTGGTGACGCCGCTTAGTAACTCGTCTTTTGCAAAACCGGCTACCATGTGATAGGCGATGGCGCGGGAAATTCTGTTGCTCATCAGGGTTTTGACGAGTTTTGCATTGTCACGCTGCTTCTTCTGTGGTTTTCCGTTGCCTGCGAGATGGACATGCATATTGATCAGGCCGGGCATGATGTATTTTCCCTGCAGATCCACCTTTGTGTAGCCGGAAAGTCTCATCTCTTCCGGGACAATCGCTGCGATTTTTTCTCCCTCAGTCAGAATCGTAAGACCGGTCTGAACCTGCATATCTTTCGTTCCGTTTAGGATTTTTCCGTTTTTGTAGGCATATTTCATACTCAATTCCCTCTTTTCTGCCAAACGTATTATGTTTTATTTTAACACGTCAGAGAGGGATTTTGCGACAGAAAAATCGTTTTTCTCTGTTTTTTATTTTTCTTTCATTCTTCCCCGCACAACTGCTCTCACGGCTCCAAACAAAACACCGGCGACGGCCCATAAGATCCAGGTTTTGTCCCATTCTCTCGTCTGGAAGCTCCATGCAAGATAGATGGCGGTGATAATACACCAGTAGGCGGTTGTAAAAACTTCTGTTTTCTTTTTGTATCGTTTTTCTTCCGGTGTATATTCGCCTTCCTGTAGCAGGATGACGTAGCTTCCATTTATGGTGCTGACCCGCACGATGAAAAAGACACCAACGGCGACCAGAAGCAGCAGGATGGATACGGTGGCTGTGATGATGTAGTCCGGCTGGCTGAATGCAATGGCAGCGAACATCGGGATAACTGCCAGAATACAGAGGGTAACACCGGCGGCGATTCCTCTGGTAAAGGTGCTTTCGTAGTCCTTTTTCCGTTCCTGAACAAGGCCGGTTACACCATAGGCAGTTTCTATTCTCTCCTTTTCCAGATATTCATACTGCTGTCCGTGAATACTGTAGGATACGAAAATCACAACAGCAGCGGCAACCAGCAGCAACAAAACGGAGATGCCTGCTCCCGTTGCCATGTTTTCGCTGATGTTTCCTATATGGGAATCGGAAAGTCCGGCAAGGAAGATCAGCAGCGCCGGGCTGATGATACAGAGCGCAACAGCTCCGGCGAGTGTCGGCCCTGTTTTCCGTCTCCATTCCATGAACGCGTTTGCTTCTTCCATCGATACACTCCGCACGGATGACTCCTCTGCGGCGTATTCCAGTATTTCTGTTCCTGTCTCTGATTTTAATTCGTCTTTTAACAGATAGTCGGTGCTGACACCAAAGATTTCAGCAAGACGGAGCACTTTCTGCAAATCCGGCGTGGACTGTGCACTCTCCCATTTGGATACCGCCTGCCGCGAGACGGAAAGTTTCTCCGCCATCTCTTCCTGTGACCATCCATTTTTCTTTCTCTCTTCTGTGATTTTTTCTGCCAAAATCATATTTGTTTTCTCCTGTTTTCCAGCTCTTTTTCAGTAATCTTTTTGCTGCAGCTCACAGCCATTCCATTCATTTCTGTTTTGGAAATGGATTGGCTGTTTCTGCTTCAAATCCTATCATTTTTTTCGGTTGCCTTCTACCAAATCGGGCTGGAAATGTGTCAACTGGCGGTTGCAGATGCTTATTTTTCAAGGATTTCCCGCATCTGCTGCATAATTTTTTTAATTTCATAAACCGATACGCTGTTTACGACTTCAAAATTGATCTGCTTTTCTTTTCCGCTGTATTTCACTTCATACTCTCTGGCTTTTTTTTCGTCATGGTCTTTGTACCGTGCTTTGCCGATCAGATAAGCATCTGAATTGGCCGTCTCGGGGTAGCCCGGGCCTTTTTCCAGTTCAAACAGCTCTTTCTTTTCTTTTAGATCCTTTTCCAGTCTGCTCAATTTTTCCAGAAACACCTGACAGACTTCAGGATAATGTTCTCTGATGTATATCAGATTTTTGTGCAGACATGTTGCGCTTTTTTCCATCAGATGACGTTCTGTTTCGTTCGTCAGATAATCAAACTCTCCCAGCTGTACTTCATCCCCCTGAATGGACCGCGCAAGCTGTTCAAACCAGTACATCTGCCGCGGCATACTGTCCGGGAACATGAAATATGTTGAAAACTCATGATCAATCATCGGCGCCAGACGCAGAATCTTATCGTCTTCACGGCAGACAAATGCGATGTTTTCGTAATGGTAGTTCTGATCGCCTTTCAAAATCGAAACGAGAATCTGCAGTACCAGCTCCTCCGCCATCGCCGGATGGGTCTGGAAATAGTCGGATTCGAGGATTTCGGTGTAGTCGTAGAACATCTGGCAGTAATTGACGTAGTCATCAATATGGACTTTGTCGTCAGGATATTTTCGAAAGAACTCCAGCAGATTCAGCAGATGTTCTCCTTCCCCGTAAATCATCGGTGAAACTGTTCCATAATCGTAATATTTCTCCACCTCCGCCTCATACCCTTCGCAAAACGCAAGCTGATACTGCGGCGCCGGCATAAAATACGCATCAATCACCCATGACCAGAAAACCTCAGCATAGGCGAACAGCGGCGTAGACAGCGGTTTAGATTTTGTAAGCGGTTTAAAAACAACATCTCCTTCAAAAACCGGAAAATGCTTCTCCCCTTTCACAACCCCCACTGCCTCCGCTTTCAGATTGCCGGAACGGGCAGAATACTTATATTTCTTTGGCAGATAGGATGGTTTCTGTTTCATCTTAATCCTCCTGCAATGCTGCCAGATATCCCAGGATTCGTTCTTTTTTTCTGTCTGACAGATTCCGAAAGCCTTCCAGAATGATTTTTTCTGTTTCATTTCCTGCGCTCATTTCCGGATTTCCCGCATTTCGCTCTGTCTCATTCTCCCCCAGAAGTTCATACGGCGTAACCTTCAGCACTTCGCAGATTTTCAGTATTTTATCCGCCGACGGATTCGTGCCCTTTCTTTTCCAGTCGCTGATGGTGCTCTGGGAAATTCCGGTTTCTTCGGAGAATTCTTTCTGGGTCATGCCGTTTCGAAGAATTAGCTCAAAAATTTTTTCACTGATCATTTTGTATCTCACCTTTTTCACTTAGATTTTGTTTTACTATACCATAAAATTTCCTGCCCGTCATTTCCTCCAATGCTGAAAAAACGCCTCTTCCTGCGCTGTGCGGATTCCGTATTTTCTTCTGGCGATGTAGAATTTTGATTTCCAGCTTGAGGTCTGCACCGAGATTGCGGTGATGTGATGGAGGCGGACGATGTCCATGTAGGGGAGGATAGATATTCCAAAACCATTTTCCACAAGGCCGGTGATGACTTCGATTTCTTCGGCCTCACACACGGGTTTTACCTGGATGCCCTGTTCGGCGAAGATCTGCTCTTGGAGGCTGCGGAAGCCGCTCGTCCTGGAAAACATGACCTGCGGATACTTGGCTGCTTCTTTTAGTGTGATGTTCTCTTTCCCCTCCAGCGGATGACCTTCCGGGACGGCGGCCGCGATGTAAGATTCCCGGAGGGGATAATATTCGAGTTCTTCGGATTTCAGCAGTTCTGAGCAGAAGCCGATATCGTATTTTCCATCCAGCAGACCCTCCTCGATCTCTGGGGTCAGGCGGTTGTAGATGATAAACGGGAAGGTCGCGCCGAATTCCCGCAGCATATGTGGTATTGTTCCTGCCGCGAGCGGATATACGGTTCCGATCCGCACTGTCTTTTCTTCCGTCCGAAGGCCTGCCGCCCGCTCCTCCATTCGAAGATATGCGTCCAGAATCTCCTCGACATCCTGCATCAATTCTTTTCCGTAGCGGCTCAGGCTCACGTTTCGTCCTTCTTTCTGGAAGAGCGGAACACCGTACTCGTCCTCCAGTGTCTTGATCGCATGGCTGAGCCCCGGCTGGGAAATATTCAGCGCTTTTGCCGCTTTTCCATAGTGCTGCAGTTTTGCCAGCTCTGCAAAATATTTTAAATACTCGATATTCATAGATAGCCTCTTTTCCTGTTCTGCATCTATCATACCACTTTTCATTTAATTTTAGAATCAATTCATTCAAAATAATCATTTGTTTTTATCGGTTTCTGTGTCTATAATAAGCATAGTTTCAAGATCTTAACGTAATTTCATTCTCAGGAAAGAAGGATTTTTACTCATGAACACCAGAAAATTTCATCTTCCAGGCGAAGCGGCGCTTCTGATCGTGCTTCTGATCAACCCTCTTGCCATTGATCTGATGTCAAAAAGCGTATTTGGAATTTCAACAATTTCCTCCGTGCCGCTCATCCTCAGCACAGCGTTTCCAGTTTTCAGTTTCGGAACGTGGAACTATATCTTTCAAACGCTGCTTGTCATCACCCTGATGGTCCTGAAGCGTTCGTTCTGTCCCGGCTATCTGTTTTCTTTTGTTGTCGGCATCGGAACTTTCTTCTGTGCTTTTATGACGGGACGAACCGTATCTCTGGTTCAAAAATTCATTGGAAATCATGTAGAATTTTACCGTCTGACGAAAAAAAATGGTAATGCCTGGGAAAAAGATGCGCCATGCATAAAAAAATTGCCCGAATTCCAGTTTTTCTGTTGAAATTCGGGCAGTTTTTTATGCGTTCTGCTCCGCTTCTACTTCCCGGTTGATCTCATCCTCGCTGTCAGCCATGGCCTGCATTGTCATAGTCAGCAGTTTTTCCAGCGGCCAGTCGAGCTGCTCGGCGCCCCGCTCAATGACTTCCCGCGAACATCCAGCCGCAAAGCCTTTGCTCTTATATTTTTTCTTCAGGGATTTCAGTTCCATATCTTTTGTACTCTTCGAAGGCCGCATCAGCGCAGCCGCCCAGATCAGGCCTGTCAGCTCATCTGCGGCAAACAGCACCTTTTCCATCTCGTGAACCGGCTCCACATCCAGCGTCACGCCGCACTCGATGGTAATGCCGTATCCGTGTGATACAACACCATGAATGATATCCTCCGATACGCCGCCTTCCCGCAGAAGTTCCGGCGCTTTCAGACAGTGCTCGGCCGGATACAGTTCAAAATCAATATCATGCAGCAGGCCGACAATTCCCCAGTGCCCCTCTTCTGCTCCATAGCCGAGTTCTCTCGCATACCATTTCATCACAGCCTCTACGGTAAGCGCATGCTGAATATGGAAGGGATCTTTGTTGTATTTTTTTAATAAGGCAAACGCCTTGTCTCTTGTAATTTCACTCATGATCTGTTTTCTCCTTTTTCTTCCCTGATTTTCCAGAATCTGTGAATCTGAATTGTAATTTCATCCATTATATACCCATATTCATACCGTATCAATAGGTTTATTCAGACTTTTTCCTATCCCCCATACAAAAAACGCTGCTTCACTCCCCCTTTTCGGAAGATGAAGCAGCTTTTTTTTCTGCAATCGTCTTACAGCAGTTCCGGTTTCAGCCGTACGGCGAATTTTATTTCGTTTTCTTTCAACTGATACTTCTCCAGCAGCATCGGTCCGCAGCTTGCCGATCCGATTCCCGCCTGGCGGTAGTCAATGCAGAAAACAGTGCTTCCGCACGACTTAAGCTCATAGTTATGCGCTTTTTCCGTCAGCTCCTCCTGCGTATAAACGGATGCCTGGAAGGAGAACGTTTTCTCTCCCACTGCCGTCAGCACCACGCGGTCATTGGCAAGGCTTGCGTAATCACAGTCATAGTGGCTGCCGTTCTCCTGCGGGCGGATGTAATCCTCCTGCTGTTCTGCCGGTGTGCTGTGGAAAACGCCGTGATAGCTTGCCTGGTGCTTATCCACGTAGCTCTCCACCGGGCCGAGGCCGCAGTAGGTCAGTTCTGCAAACGATTCCGGCAGGAACAGGCGCAGGCCAAAACGCGGCAGAACCGGGAATACCGGGTCTTTCTTTGCTTCTACATGGACATCGGTCGTTCCGTCGCTGTAAATTGTCCATTTAATCACACCTGCAAGGATCCGCTGCAGAGCCGGAGACGAAATCGAATAGCTTGTCTCGATCTCCACGCAGCCGTTTTCTTCTTTTGCCGTTGTCTCATACGCCCGCGTCACGGTGCGGTCATACTGCGCACGCATCCAGGTATTCTTGATATTGCGGTCATTGTCTGTCGGCGCACGCCAGATGTTCAGCTCCATCGGGCGGTCGAGCAGATTCTGGTTGGCATAGCACATTCCCTCGAACAGGCCGGTGAACTTATTATAGGTATAGCTGAACTGTTCCGTCGATACCGTCAGATAATGATCGTCCTCTTTCCATCCAAACGAAGCCGTTCCCTCCGGGCGCTTCATCATCTCTTTTGCCTTCTGGTTCTGATTGTCTTTCGTTTTCACCGGAACTTCTTCAAATCCCAGTTCGAACTGCTCCGGCAGCACCTCAGTGGCCTGTTTCTGATACCAGGTAACCTTCAGCGCACATTTTCCCTGCTCCGGCACGGAAATGGCAAGCGGAATCGTCTTCTCACAGCCTGCCGCAAGCTCCAGCAGTGCTTCATCTGTAATCTTACCGCTCTCCGTCACTTCGCCGTCCACAAGCACCTCATAGCCGAGCACAGCGTAATCTTTCAGATTCACAAAATTCATATAGTTTTTGATGGTCAGTGTACCCTTTTCGGCATCATATCCCGTCACGCGCACCGGACGATACACGTTTTTAAATTCCATCAGTCCCGTATGCGGTGTGCGGTCCGGATAAACAAGTCCGTCCATGCAGAAGTTGCCGTCGTGCGGATACTCGTTGTGGTCGCCGCCGTACGCGTACATCTTCTTTCCCTCGATCGTTTTTCCCATATCAATTGCGTGGTCGCACCACTCCCAGATAAAGCCGCCGCACATCTTCTCCTCGCTGTGGATCAGTTCAAAGTAGTCTTCAAGATCTCCCGGGCCGTTGCCCATCGCATGGCAGTATTCGCACATGATATACGGCTTATCCCCATACTCCACCAGCTCTTTTTTGATCTCCTCGAGTGATGGATACATGCGGCTGTAGAGGTCGAGGTTGCTGTAATCGTATTTCTTCGGATCATCCACATACCGTGCCGACTCATAGTGCGTCAGACGCGTCGGATCAAATTCCTTCGTCCACTTTAAGGCCGCCTCAAAGGTACAGCCGTATGCGCACTCATTTCCCATCGACCAGATGACAACGCTCGGGCGGTTTTTATCGCGCTCTACGCAACGCTGTGTGCGGTCTACGGTTGCCTCGGTAAATACCGGATTGTTCGCAATTAGTTTATTCCAGTTCTTCGCATACTCTTCCCAGCCCGTGTAATTCGCATAAATTGCCTCTGTGCCGTGGCTCTCATTGTCCGCCTCATCGATGACATAAAAACCGAGACGGTCATAAAGCTGATAACAGTACGGCGCATTCGGGTAATGGCTGGTCCGGATCGCATTGATGTTGTGCTCTTTCATTACCTTCAGATCTTTTTTGATCTGTGCAAGGCTGATTGCAAATCCCGTCACCGGATCGCTGTCGTGGCGGTTTGTTCCGTGGAATTTGATCTTCACGCCATTCAGGTACAGCACACCGTCCTTCGCGTGGATCTCACGGATGCCGACATGATCAGTGATCACCTCACCCGCCGTCTCCAGCACCAGCGTATACAGATACGGCTCCTCGGCATTCCACAGATGTGCATCTTTTACATGCATCTGAACCGTATCGCCGCCAAACGCTGCCTCTGCCACAAGATGATTTTCTGCATCAAACAGCTTTGCCGTTCCTTCCTGCGGTTCCCCGTCATTCCAGGTAATCGCAATCGAAACTTCTCCATTCTGGTACGATGCATCCGGCGCTGCCTTTACAAAGTAATCGCGGATGCCTTTTTCTGGTCTTGCAAGCAGATAGACATCGCGGAAAATGCCGCTCATGCGGAATTTGTCCTGATCCTCGAGATAGCTTCCATCGCACCATTTCAGCACCAGTACGGCGATGGTGTTGGTGCCATCTTTTAAGAAGTCTGTTACATCAAATTCACTCGTAGAATGAGACACCTGGCTGTAGCCGACGAAGCTGCCGTTCATCCACACGTAGAAACAGGAATCCACGCCCTCAAAATTCAGGAATGCCCTCGGTGCTTCCTCCTGTTTTTTCCACTCGAACGTTCTCACGTACGCACCGCACGGGTTCTCATACGGCACATACGGCGGATCCACCGGGAACGGGTAGCGGACGTTCGTATACTGATGGTGGTCATGGCCATAATTCTGCCAGACGGACGGCACCGGAATCGTCTCGAATGCAGAAGTGTCGTATCCTTCTGCGAAAAACTCCTCTTTTACATCGTAAATACTGGTAAAATAGCGGAATTTCCAGTCGCCGGAAAGCAGGAAAAAGCGGTCCGACGCCTCCCGGTTCTCCACCAGATCCTCCATGCGGCGGGATGCCGGAATGTAGTAGGCACGGTTCGGCATGGTATTCACATGCAGGTGATCGAAATCTTCGAAATATTTTGGAACAATCATCTCTTTTTAAGTCCTCCTTATTCTGTCTTTTGTTTCCAATATCGGCACCGAAACACACGCGGTCCCGGTGCCGATCAGGTTTTCTGTTATTCTTTTACTTTTTCCATGCAGGAAGAACGCCTTCGTAATTCATGCCATAACCGTAGTCATAGTTATGTCCTTCGCTGTCAATATAGGTTTCCATATCCAACGCACGGTCCTCGCTCTGCTCCTCAACCGCATCCATATCCTTCGGCATCTGGATCGGCAGACGGCCGGTCGGGTTGTAACCGCCGAAAACAACGTCGAGCACAGCGGCTCTCGAAACACCGAACTCTGCGACGATCGCATCGGCTTCAGCTTCAAATTCATGCATCACCATCGGGTTGTTGACGGTTGCGCAGACGATCACCGGCTTGTCGCCCATCGCGCGGCGGCATTCGAGAATATTGTCGAGATCAGCCTCGTTGTAGGCAGTGTTTGTCTTTCCAAGATAGCTGCGGTTCGTGAAATTCTCGCGGAAATCACCGCCGGCAATGCTCACCTCACGCGCTTTTTTCGCCGTATACGGGCGGTACTGCAGTGTAATCGGCAGATAGCCGTTGCCGCCGTTCGCAAGATCTTCGGTGGAATACGGGTTGCATGCCGGGCTTTCGATAAATACCAGCGCCACATCGGCCTCCTCCGGTGATGCCACGCGTGTACCGTACTTGGACGGCAGTCCATCCGGCAGCGGATCTTCGGTTTTTGCCGGCAGATCGATGCGGAAGAACGCTTTGGACGGTCCGATCTTTCTCTCCGGAATATAAACCTTCAAACCTTTCTTCAGCGGCAGCACACCCTTCTGTCCTTCCGGTGCGCGTTTCGCACTGTTTTTCAGCAGGACGATGGATTTCTTCTGTGCCTCATAGCCATGGCGGCAGAACTCTTCGCATCCTACAATCTTTGCGGATTCTTCCGGATCAAGATACGGGTCCTCAAACAAGCCGCAGTGGAAAATATTGATCAGAAGACGTTTGGCGGACAGCTCCATGCGCTCACGCATCGCTTTCTCGCCGTATTTCTCACAGCCGATCTTATACGCCTCGACAATCGGACCGGACTCGCTGTTTCCGCCGAACTGGTCAACGCCGTTTGTGATCGCCAGCAGACACCGTTCTGCCTCGGTCATATCCTGCACGCCGTAGCAGCGGCTTCCAAATCCCTCAATCATCTTCTCCGGATCCTGGGTGATGCCCCAGTCGGTGCAGACAATGCCTTTAAATTCATATTTTCCGCGCAGCAGATCCTTGATCAGGTACTCGCTGTAGGAGTTTCCGACGTTCTTGCCGTTTTTCTTATCCACGCCGTAGGATACGGTGTAGTACGGCATAACCGCGGATGCGCAGTCGGTCGGTCCGTCCAGGTGGAAGGCTGCCTCGGTAAACGGTTTTAAATGCTCCTCAAAATTTCCGGTCGGATAAACGGCAAACTGTCCGAATGCATAGTGTGCATCGCGTCCGGCCTCTCCGGTGCCGCCGCCCGGCCAGTGTTTGACCATCGTGTTGACGCTGTCTTTTCCCCAGCCGTCTGCTTCCCCTTCCGTTGTCTGCATACCATCACAGTACGCTTTGGTAAGCTTTTTGGACATCTCCACTTCTTCGCCTAACGTATCGACAAAGCGCATCCATCTCGGCTCGGTGCAGAGGTCGATCTGCGGTCCGAGTGCCGTTGTGATGCCGAGTGCCCGGTACTCACGGGAGGCATCCTTTGCAAACTGTCCGGCTACTTCCGGGTCAAAGCATGCTGCAAAGCCGACACCCTCCGGCCATTTGCTGATCTCGCTTCCGCCGCTCTTGAACTCTGCGCCGGAATCCTTTGCTCCGTTCCGCGGATCAGAGGAGAGGTTGATCGGAATACCATACGGCAGTGTCTCTGCCCGTTTCTGCAGCTCATTGCTCCATTTTGCGGAAATCTCCGGGCTTTCCACGTTCGTCAGCAGGATATGGCGGATGTGCTCGTCCTCCAGAAATTCTTTCTGCTGATCGGAAATCGCATACGGTTCTTTACCGGATTCCAGATACGTTTTTCCGTCAAACGTTCCCTGGAACGGTCCGCCCGGCATCGGCGGTACGGCCTGATGCGGTGAGTACAGCATAAGACCCGCGATCTCCTCGATGGAAAGACGGCCCGCAAGGTCTGCGGCTCTCTCTTCATCAGAGAGACGCCAGTCCTCATACGGCAGCAGTTCACCGGTTTTTGCCAGGTCTTTAAAGTAATATCCATCTTTTTCCAATACTTTTACGCCGGACTCTTCTGCCCAGGCGATCGTTTTTCCGCCCTCCTGGCTGATCCGGTGGATTCCGTTTTTCGTTGTTTTCTCCATAAGTTTCACCCTTCTTTTCCCAATTTATTTTATTTCAACTCACAGTCGGTATTTTCACGGAGTCTGACATGTCGAGAATAGTTCGACTGTGATTTGCCTCATGTCAGTGGAGGATACCGATTTCTCTCCGCCTGCCACTGCCGTTATGTTTCTT